>Ga0351840_1117_pt1 | contig 14596 bp, 7 predicted proteins | sample BONcelHFGM3001E5_FD_206883 | JGI IMG/M metagenome (GOLD analysis project Ga0351840, IMG submission 206883) | Enriched cells from coal bed in the Powder River Basin, Montana, United States - BONCAT cells FGM rep1 HSBNCT.FGM.300.1.E5 ... | reverse complement strand
GAAAGATAAGCCTGTAATTGTCTGGATTGCCAAAGATGCTGATTCTCAGCAAGTGAAAGTCAAGGCTCCTTCGAGAGGGAAAGAAATAAAAGCCGGCAAAGATATTTATCATAAACTTTTCGAAACCTCTCCCTCAGGAATACTTCTATTGGACGAAAACGGAAACATCATTGATGTTAATCAATCCTTGTGTGCCTCCACTGGTTACAATCCCTCAGAGCTCATCGGAGAGCATGTTAGCATACTTGCTCTGCCAGAGAATTTCAAACATATTGCACCTCACATTAATCAGATACTTTCAGGCAAAATTCTGAAACACGAAGTTACCAGCAGAAGAAAAGACGGAACCTATTACTATTCCCTTCTGGTTGAATCTGCGGTTTCTATGCCTGATGGGAAATTGGCTGTTCTTTCGGTATCCAACGACATATCTGAGAGAAAACGAGCAGAATTCGCGCTCCGGGACAGTGAAGTATGGTTCAAGGCGATAGCAAATTACACAGCCAACTGGGAATCTATGTTCAGCTCAGAAGGGCGTATTGTATGGACCAATCCCGCAGCTGAAAGATTTACAGGCTATTCGCCAGATGAAATAATAGCAATGCCTGATTTTATTGAAGAACTGGTGGCTCGCCCTGACAGACAGAAAGCCAGAGAAGTATTGATGGCAGCGCTTAAGGAAAGTGAAGGCCAGGACCACTTCTTCCGATGTATCAGAAGGGATGGCACATTCTTCTGGCTTTCAGTTGCCTGGATGCACATCAGAGATGAAAAGGGCAATCTGATAGGAATTCGTACAAGCGGACAGGACGTTACACTCAGACTCGAAGCGACGCAAGCACTGAAAAGCAGTGAAAAACTTTACAGGCTGATGACAGAAAATGCCCCGTTTGGAATGGCTTTCTTTGAAATAGATGGTCAGGAGCAACTAATTTTCACGCATGCCAATCCAGCCGCAGATTCAATTCTAAAGATTGATCATTCCCTCATATCCGGACAAGAAATAGAACATGCATTTCCCAGCGTGAAAGGGACTGATGTGCCTGAAAAATATCTTAATGCAGCCCGGGATAACAAGACCTGGATAACCGATAAATTGGTATTGAACACTCAGGATGGAGAATCGATATTTGAAGTCAAGGCATTTCAAACTTTGCCTGGAAAAATGGTTGCTATTTTTGCCGACATCACAAAAAAAATACACACAGAAGAGCAATTAAGAGCAAGTCGTCAACTCTTTGAAACACTGGCAAGGATGGCTCCGGTAGGAATTTTCAGAACCAATGAAAAAGGAGATACTACCTTTGTAAACCCAAAGTGGTCAGCACTTTGCGGGCTTTCTTATTCTGAAGCTTTGCAAAACAAGTATGTCTCGGCCATACACCCTGAAGACAGAGATGAACGTATCAAGGAGTGGCAATATGCGATAAAGCATAAAATACCGGTTATTTCGGAGTATAGGTTTATCAGACCCGATGGTTCAATTATTTGGGTACAGGGCCAGGCTATACCCGAAATGGCAGATGGTCAGGTTATAGGGTATATCGGCACCATTACTGATATTACCGAATTGATTGAAACCCAAAATGACCTGAGGGCTGCAAAAGAAAAGGCAGAGGCCAGCAATAGTCTGAAAACTACTTTCATGAAAAACCTCTCTCATGAAGTTCGTACCCCATTAAATGGCATTTTCGGATTTGCCCAACTGCTTGGATCAGGCGACTATACTCCCGAAGAAAATAAGGAATTTGTGGGATTTCTTGAACTCAGTATTGCCCGTATGACCAAAACCATTGACAATACAATGGAATTGTCGTTGCTGATGACAGGAAATATGCAGAGAAACGATGCATTGTTTAATCTGGGAAACCTTATGCAGGAAATTTCCAGAACGTACAAGCAAAATGCAGAAAAGAAAAATATTGAATTTGTAGTCAAATCACCATTAAAACAAGGATTAATGGTGATTGCTGACAGAATGATGGTGAAGCGTATTGTCGAGGAAATTGCTGACAATGCCGTAAAGTTTACCGATGCCGGAAAAGTAACAATTGATTATCGGATTGAGGATGGTTTACTCAACATTGTAATACGTGATACCGGACAAGGAATTTCTCAGGATTATCTTCCTCATATTTTTGAGCCATTTATGCAGGAAAATGTTTTCTCAGCAAGGGCCAACAACAGCACCGGACTCGGATTGTCAATTGTGCATGGACTCACATCACTGCTGGGAGGTTCCATAAATGCAGAGTCAAAACCTGGAAAAGGTACCAGTATCTTTCTCCGGTTGCCAGTGAAATATAATTCAACAACTCTGGCAAATGAGCCGGAGAAAGCGGATATTTCGGCTAACGGAGAAAAAGTACCTGTCATTCTCGTTGTTGAGGATGAGCAGATCAATATGCTTTTTGTAAAGCGATTACTGGGTAAGTTTAATTGCAGATTAATTGAAGCCATCAGTGGAAAGGAAGCAATTGCTGCAGTCAAGAACAATCCTGATGTAGATATTATTCTCATGGATATTCGCATGCCGGGAATGGATGGTTATCAGGCCATAGAGATTATCAGAGATATTAATCCAACAGCAAATATTGCAGCAGTTACAGCTTATGGAGGGGCCAGCGATCGTGAGGCCTGTCTTAAAGCCGGTTGTGTTGACTATCTCGCTAAACCATTTCACAGCAAGGATTTATTTGCAATGCTGAGAAGAGTTATTCAATGGCCCCCGGAAGAAAAATAATCTCAGATTGTTTTATCTGATCGAAATTTTGGAAGTCGCAAACTTCTGATTTTGTTGCACTTTTAAAAGATATAGCCCAGATGGAAGCATTGAAGTGCCGATTTCAGCCCTGCTAACTCCGCCCTTTTCAATCATTTCATATACCATTCTGCCATCAGCATTGTAAAGTCTGATGGTTAAATCTTTGCCTTGCTCAAATGAAGAAAGATCAGCAAAAACTGCATTGGATGCCGGATTGGGATATACCATTACAGGTACTTTCTCTTTGATTTTACTAATACCAAAAACCTGACTCCCCAGGCCCGACCAGTTATCACTGATCTGAGTTTCGGTGAGTGGATAATCGTATAACTTCAGCATAGCCACAGAGCCTGACGAGGCTTCGTTGGTTACTATCAGATCATCGTGGAAAAAATTCAGAACACCGTCGCTGTCTATCAGGGCATGACCTCCGTTGTCAATGAAATCAATCTTTACCTCGGCATCGGTGTAAATCAATACTTGCTCTGTTGCTGCGGTTCGGGTTATGACATAATAAGTAAACTCATCTTCAACAACCGGAGCTTCCTGACTGTAAAGGATATTATAGAAGTTGAGCTGTCCGTTGTAAACATAAGCCCCCCAGTCGGTTTTGCGATTTTTCCAGTCAACAACCCTTTTCCAGCTACTGAGTTCATCAAATACAAAATACAACTCAATGGTATAGTTGGTCCCGATAAAATTGTTGGCTGCTATATTGTTGAATTGCAGTCCGCTGTTGCGGGCAAAACGATAAACAGTTTTCGTTTGCTGGCTGATTTCGTTAAGGGTTGCCACTTCAAAAATACCTTCTTCGCCCAAAACCGTTAGCGTTGGACCATTGCCGGAAAGTTCCTGTAAGGTATTCTCAAAATTATAAGAAAGTACTTGCTGTGCATGGGTTATGCCGGCAATGCATAACGAAATGACTGTCAGGGTAAAGATCTTTTTCATTTTTCTCTGTTTTTTGGGAATAAATAATTGGGGAATTAGTCAATCATGATTGAAAAACAGGAGTTAAACGAGCAGGTGAAAGTGCGGGATTCTCTTCGATGAGAAATTTGTAGAATTATTCTTAGGTCAACAAATTTAACAGTTAATTTTCACAGAAGGTTCAATAAACTTAAAAAAACCATTGAATGCATTAAAATTTCTGTAACTTTTCTTTATTAGGTTTGTCAAATGTCTGATTATTGGATCATAATTTTAATTTCAAATTCATAAAAAAATGAGGAGATCAGCGCCAGCATTATTGTGCTTGATGGCAGTACTTGCATTCGCAACTTATACCCAGGCACAGCAAAATTCTTTTAAACCCAAACTGGACAGCCTTTTAAACTTACTCGGAGAGAATGATAAGTTTATGGGATCTGTTGCAATTATGGAAAATGGGATTATAACCTATTCCAAAGCAACCGGTTACGCCGATGTAGAATCAAAAACATTGGCAACCTCATCAACCATTTACAGGGTTGGCTCTGTCAGCAAAATGTTTACTTCTGCTATGATTTATCAATTGGCAGAAGAGAAAAAAATCTCATTTGACGCAAAATTATCATCCTTTTTCCCTGATCTTCCGAATGCAGAGAACATCACAATACTGGATATGCTGCTGCATCGCAGCGGATTGTGGAGCGTGACCGATGATAGTCTCTATCTGGAATGGTGTGTAAATTATAAATCCAGAGAAGAGTTAGTTTCAATGATTGGCAGTCATCCGGTTTTGTTTCAGCCGGGCGAGAAATCCGAATACAGCAACTCCAATTATATTCTGCTGGGTTTCATTCTCGAAGATATTACAGGCAAGGATTACGCAACCAACCTCAGCGAGCGGATTGCTAAAAAAGCGAAGCTTAAATCCACGTTTTATGGAGGCGTAATTGATATCGGCAATAGCGAATGCCATTCTTACAACTGGTCAGCCGATGGCTGGAAAAAAGAAAATGAAACAAATATGAGCATACCTCATGGCGCAGGTGCAGTAGTTTCAACTTCGGAGGATCTGGTGAAGTTTGGAAATGCATTGTTTAATAATGAGATTATCAGCAATGCTTCATTGGAAAATATGATCAAAACCGAAGGGACTTACGGGAAGGGAATATTTCCTATGCCATTTTACGAGCTTAAGGGATTTGGCCACACCGGCGGTATTGATGGATTCAGGTCGGTACTGATCTTTTTTCCGGAGAAAAAACTCTGTATGGCCGTTACATCCAATGGATTAAACTATGGTCAGAATGATATTCTTATCGGATTACTCAGCATTTACCTTGGACGTGAATATGATCTGCCTGATTTCTCAGTTGCCACAGTTTCTATTGATATACTTAAAAGCTACGAAGGCATTTATTCCAGTGAAAGCTTTCCGCTTAAACTTACTGTAAAAGTTGATGGAAATACCCTTACAGCACAAGCCACAGGGCAAAGTGCTTTTCCGCTGGAGCCTGTGACTGAAACCGAATTTCGATTCGATGCTGCTGGTATCCGTATTACCTTCCCTGAAACAGGAAAACTGAATATCAAACAGGGAGGCATGGATATTTTAATGAACAGGGAGTAAAGCTTTTTGCTGCTGTTTATTTCAAATTCAGTAATTTCTGAAGCAAACTCAAAGACCTGCATCATGCCAATGCAGGTCTTTGATGTTATATGATTGTATGTTGCCTGAAAATCAATTTAAAAGGAATCATTAATTAAACACGGCAACTTTCTTGGTTTACATGAGATATTGATTTACTTTTATCAATGCAAATCACTTCCGCTATCTGATTAAAATACAGATGGTTCATTTTCAAAAACTGAAAAATTCCAGCCATGTCAACATTTAAGTATCAAAAGCCATTTCCGGTTCAAAAGGACACCACCCCTTATAAACTGCTCACCCGCGACTTTGTAAGTATCGTTGAAGCAGACGGCCGTAAAATTCTGAAAGTTGCCCCCGAAGGTCTGGAATTACTTGCAAAAGAAGCCATTACCGATGTGTCGTTTTACCTGAGACCCGGTCATTTGCAAAAACTTGCCGACATTCTTGCCGATCCTGAAGCTACAGACAACGACCGCTTTGTTGCCCACACCATGCTTATGAATCAGGTGGTTGCTGCTGAAGGAGAATTGCCCACTTGTCAGGATACCGGTACTGCAATTATAATGGCCAACAAAGGTGAGGATGTTTACACCGGAGCCAATGATGCCGAACACCTTTCGAAAGGTATTTTTGAAACCTACCGCGACCGCAACCTGCGTTATTCTATGGTAGTTCCTTTTACCATGACAGAAGAGAAAAACACTGGCACCAACCTTCCTGCCCAAATTGATATTTATTCCGGACAGGGCAATAAATATGAGTTTTTGTTTATCACCAAAGGTGGCGGATCAGCCAACAAGACTTATTTATATCAGCAAACCAAATCACTGCTGACAGATGAAGGATTAACCAGATTTGTAAAGGAAAAAATCAGGGACCTCGGCACTTCAGCTTGTCCTCCGTACCATCTGGCATTGGTGATTGGCGGTACTTCCGCGGAAGCAACCCTGGCTACTGTGAAAAAAGCTTCAGCAGGATATTACGATCATCTTCCTACAGAGGGCAATGAGGGCGGACAGGCTTTTCGCGATCTGGAATGGGAAGCCAGGATTCAGAAAATCTGTGAAGAAACCGGCATTGGCGCTCAGTTTGGCGGAAAATATTTTGTGCACGATGTCAGAGTTATCCGCTTGCCACGTCATGCGGCTTCATGTCCGGTAGGATTGGGGGTGAGTTGCAGTGCCGACCGCAACATCAAAGCTAAAATCACCGAAGAGGGTATTTTTCTTGAAGAACTTGAAAAGAATCCGGCAAAATATGTTCCGGCATCGGCACCAGCCATGCGCCCGGCGGTTGAGATTGACCTTGACCGTCCTCTGGAAGAGGTGCTTGCTGAACTTGCAAAACATCCGGTTAAAACCCGTCTCAGCCTCAACGGCACGTTGGTGGTTGCCCGCGACATTGCCCATGCACGGATCAAACAAATGATTGATGAAGGGAAACCCATGCCGGATTATTTTAAAAATCACCCGGTTTATTATGCCGGCCCTGCAAAAACACCAAAAGGAATGGCATCCGGCAGTTTTGGCCCGACCACCGCAGGCCGGATGGACGTTTATGTTGATCAGTTCCAGGAAATGGGGGGCTCATTGATTATGCTTGCCAAAGGAAACCGCAGTAAAATGGTAACCGATGCCTGTAAAAAGCACAAAGGATTTTATCTGGGATCCATTGGCGGCCCGGCAGCAATTCTTGCCAAATACTCCATAAAATCAGTGGAAGTAATTGATTTTGAAGAGCTGGGAATGGAAGCCGTTCGAAAAATCAGGGTCGAGAATTTCCCTGCTTTTATTATAGTTGATGATAAAGGAAATGATTTCTTCGAAGGGAAGTAGATTAAAAACAATAATCCGAGAATTACAAACTTCTATCTGACCTCACTGCCGTTCTTCATTGCAGGCGACCCCTGACAGGGTTACGTGCCCTTTAAAAATGGGCAGCCAGGCAGATGTACGCCAACCTCTTGTTAAGTAGTAAAACCCTGTCAGGGGTTTTCGGGCTCAACATTGGGTTACACATGAGAGTTTGGATTTCTATCTCACCTCACTGCCGTTCTTCATTGCTGAAGTTGGAGATACAAAACTGAGCCGTCCGTCATGATCTTCGGCCATAAGTATCATTCCCTGTGAATCGATGCCTTTGAGATTGCGGGGTGCAAGGTTAACCAATATGGTAACCTGCTGACCAATAATATTTTCCGGCTCATAATACTCAGCAATACCAGAAACAACGGTACGTTTGTCGATGCCGGTATCTATGGTGAGTTTCAGAAGCTTTTTGGTTTTTGCAACTTTTTCGGCAGCAATAATGGTTCCGATGCGCAGATCTACTTTGCTGAAATCATCAAATTCAATCACAGGTTTAGTGGGATTGGCTGTTGCATTTTCAGCTTCGTTTGCTTTTTTTGTATCGAGCAATTTCTGAACCTGAGCTTCAATGGCAGCATCCTCAATGCGCTCGAATAAAAGTTCGGGCAATCCAAGCTGATGGCCATCGGCAAGTAATGCAGAACTGCCTGCTTTGTCCCATTTAGAAGTTTCCAGATTAAGCATAATGTTGAGTTTTGCTGCACTGAAAGGCAGGAAAGGCTCTCCCAGAATGGCCAGATTGGCACAAATCTGCAGACAGATATTCAGGTTGGTTTGTACGCGATCGGGGTTGGTTTTAAAAGTTTTCCAGGGTTCGGTTTCGGTCAGATATTTATTGCCGAGGCGTGCCAGGTTCATCAGTTCGTTCAATGCTTCCCGGAAACGGTAAAGTTCAATACTTTGGGAAATTTTCGCAGGGAAACCAGCCATTTCGTTTATTACCTGACGGTCATAATCATCCACAGGACCTAAAGCCGGGACTTTGCCATCAAAATATTTTTGCGTAAGTACCAGCGTACGGTTCACAAAGTTCCCGAAAACCGCCAGCAATTCGCTGTTGTTGCGGGCCTGAAAATCGCGCCAGGTAAAGTCATTGTCTTTGGTTTCGGGCGCATTGGCGGTCAGCACGTAACGCAGCACATCCTGTTTGCCCGGAAATTCTTCAAGATATTCATGCAGCCATACCGCCCAGTTTCGGGAGGTGGAAATTTTATCATTCTCAAGATTCAGAAATTCATTGGCCGGAACATTTTCCGGAAGGATAAACGAACCTTCCGCCTTAAGCATACCCGGAAATACAATGCAATGGAAAACAATATTGTCCTTACCGATAAAATGCACCAATTTCGAATCGGCGGATTTCCAGTAAGGTTCCCAGTCTTTTCCGGTTTGTTCGCCCCATTCACGGGTAGCTGAAATGTAGCCGATGGGTGCATCAAACCACACATAAAGTACCTTGCCTTCTGCTTCTTTCAGCGGAACATTTACGCCCCAGTCGAGGTCGCGGGTTACAGCACGAGGCTGCAGTCCATGGTCGAGCCACGATTTGCATTGGCCGTAAACATTGGTTTTCCAGTCATCTTTGTGGCTTTCAAGTATCCACTCGCGAAGCCATGGTTCATATTTGTCGAGGGGCAGAAACCAGTGTTTGGTTTCGCGCATTACGGGAACACTTCCGCTGAGCGCTGATTTAGGGTTAATCAGGTCGGTGGCATTCAGGGATGTGCCGCAATTTTCACACTGGTCGCCATAAGCTTTTTCGAATCCGCAATGCGGACAGGTGCCGGTTATGTAGCGATCGGCCAGAAAGGTCTGGTGTTCCTCATCAAAATATTGCAGCGATGTTTTCTCAATAAACTCGCCTTTGTCGTAGAGGTTTGTGAAGAATTCGGAAGCTGTTTTGTGATGGACAGGATTTGATGTCCGCGAATAGATATCAAAAGAAACCCCGAAATCTTCGAAGGATTTCTTAATAATGTCATGATATTTGTCAACCACCTGTTGCGGGGTAATGCCTTCTCTGCGGGCTTTGATGGTAATGGGAACTCCATGTTCATCGGAACCACCGATAAAAACCACATCTTCACCTTTTGATCGGAGGTAGCGAACGTAAATATCGGCAGGCACATAAACTCCGGCAAGGTGGCCAATGTGGATAGGGCCGTTTGCGTAAGGCAGCGCGGAAGTTACTGTATAGCGTTTAAATAATTTGGCGGCAGAATCTGACATTAGAACGGATTTTTGGAAATAAGATGCAAAGGTAAATTCTAATTTCTAATTTCTAATTTCTAATTTCCAAATTCTTCTCCATAGCTATGGGGATTCGATTTTGGAGTGACCTGACAAGTCTTCTTTTTGTCTTGTTAGGTCTTCTTGTTAACATCAGGAATTAACTTCGGTGAGCCGGGCTTCGCTACGTTTCGGTTTGCTCGAACAAGTCTTTTCGCATATTTGTTTACATTTGCTGGAACCATAAACTCAATAAAATGAATCTGGAAAATCTGATGTACCTGAAATTGCAGTTTATAGCTGTGCTGATGTTCATTCTGGCAGAGCCAGTCAAGGCCCAGCTTCCCGGTTATCCGGATCCGGTTTTTACGGAATACTTCAGACTGAATTCCGGAGGATGGACAGCGGGGGATGCCACCATTTCGGTGCCTTTGCCTGATGGTCGCACCATTTGGCTATTCGGTGACAGTTACCTTGCGGATGTTAACACAATCAATAATACGCTTCCCTGCCTTTTCCAGATCAGAAATTGTATGCTGGTTCAGGATTCGGTCAATTTGAATCAACTCACAACCTATATTGATGATTCCCAAACCGGGGTTTTGCGTTCAACGTTTAAACTGGGGCCGGACGATCCTGCAATTCTATGGCCCGGCCATGGATTTACTGATGCCGATACTGTATTTATCTATCTTGATGAAATCGATGGAAGTACACTCGATAACCTTGGTACTTATATTGCCCGGCTGCAATTGCCATCACTCAGCATTAATAGTATCAATCCGCTTCCCGCATATGGTGGAATTCAGTCCGGAAGGGCAGTTATTACGGATACAGCAACCGGTTATCGTTATATTTATGGCAACCGTCTCAACTGGATTGTGTGGGAACCTGTGATTGCCCGAACTTTAATAGGAACAAATTTAGAAGCACCTTACCAGTTTTATACCGGTTCGGGCTGGTCGTTTAATCATAACCTTGCAGCAAACATAAGTAGCGATCCTGTTTCGCCGGGGTTCAGTGTGATCGCAATGAACGGCAAATTCTACCTGATAACTCAGGAAAATGGGTACCTCACCTGCGGCCTGGGGCGTGAAATATATGTTTATGAAAGTGACAAGCCCTGGGGTCCTTTCATAAACCAAACATTGGTGTATACCATTGAAGATACGTTCAACGGAAATTATCTGCTTACTTACAATGCTCAGGCACATCCTTCATTTACCGAAAACGATGAATTGTTAATTTCTTATAACCTGAATGATTGGGTGGATACCCTTCAGCCATATATTTGCCCTTCGCAATGCATTAATCTGTCTCGCGATCGGTTGGATGCCGACACCTATCGTCCGAAATTTATAAGGGTGCCATTCAATACGGGGGTTTCAATACAACCGACAATTGGCACGAGTACGCTACTTTTCCAAAATCCGGTGGAAAGGGGCTCATTAATCAGGATCGCCGGCAACCATACCAACTGCACAATCAGAATCACTGACATTTCGGGAAGGGTTTACTCTCTGGAGAATTTGAATTCGACCAATCCGTTAATTACTGCACCGGGAAAGCCGGGAGTATATATACTGCAGGGTTTTAGCGACGGGCAAGTTGTTTTTACAGAGAAAATGGTTGTGCATTAATTATTGCTTAACAGCAAAGACGCATCCCTTATTTACAGGACTTTTATAAATAAAAAATGCGCAGCCCAAATTGAGATGCGCATTTTATTACTACAAATTCTTCACGCTGATTTTCTCAATAATTCTCCTGTTTCATTTCAAAATGAGCCAGCGGATGTTCGCAGGCAGGGCAGTTTTTCAGGGCTTTTTTCCCTTTGTAATGATATCCGCAGTGGCGGCAAACCCAGATGATTTCTTCATCTTTCTCGAAAACTTTGTTTTTGTTGAGGTTTTCAAGCAGCTTCAGGTAACGTTTTTCATGTTCCAGTTCAACACTGGCAACCAGTTTAAAAGTGTTTGAAACTCTTTTAAAGCCTTCTTCTTCGGCAATCCTTGCAAATTCAGGGTACAGAAGTGTCCATTCTTCATTTTCACCTTCAGCTGATGCTTCAAGGTTTTCAGCGGTGGTTCCGACCATTCCGGCAGGATAAGATGCAGTGATTTCAAGCATTCCGCCTTCAAGATATTTGAAGAACATTTTCGAATGTGAGTCTTCCTGATTGGCTGTTTCTTCGAAAAAAGCAGCAATCTGCTCGTAACCGTCTTCACGTGCTTTTGCAGCAAATAAACGATAGCGCCTTGCAGCCTGCGATTCTCCTGCAAATGATTTCAGCAGGTTCTTTTCAGTTTGGGTTCCTTTGATTGATTTTTCCATATTTTTATTTGTTTGATTCCAATAGCGGTTTAATCTTTAACAGCAGGATTCTTTTAAATTTTCCTTTCCGATCACTTGCTACAAAAATAGTGAAGTAAGATTAAAACTAAAGGGATCAGAAGCTTAGAATCATTCTAAATTTCATTAGGGGATATTCTGTGGAGGAATATAAAATTAACTTCCTCAAATAAGCACATTTATATCCCCCTCTTTTCCCCCTTTTGGAAAACTACGGTGAGTACACATCTTTTGACAATGCCCATCCTTCATATATATCGTAAAATCTTCGTAAGCCCATCCATAAGGTTGTGATTCCTGGACTTCGTTCAGATTTATACCCTTTCCAGCCACCAAGACGAGCAATAACCCACGTCGCTCTGGCAAGGGAGTTAATCGGATAAGGGTTCTTGAGTTTCTCCGTTTTTCCTTCAAGTGCCGCACATTGATGCTCCAAGCATTCTTGTTGTTCCTCAGTGAAGCACATTATTGATTCCAGTGTTTCCCCTTCTGGGATGCTATAGCAATAGCGCATCTGGAGAAGTTTTGTTATTGTGGCTAACATCAATAGAGATAGCTTTTTTATAGATCTAGCCGATTCCAACTCACTAGCTTCAATGTTATAGCCTTCTTCTTTAAGAATTTTGAATATCTCTTCTATTATCCAACGCCAACTATACCATTCAAGAATACACAATGCTTCTTCTATGGTAGTTACAGGCAAGGTTGTCAATATCTTCCAATTAATTATTTGATCAGACTCAGCATTAATCTCTTTTGCCTCAACTGAATATAATTCTATCTCGCTTTTTAAATTCTTTGATGCTGAACCTGGCCGTTTTAATTTGATCGGACAAAAACGAACCTCTAGAATTGCAGTGCGTTTAGTTTGTTTTTTTCGCTTGTCACCAGGCATATTTATTGAGTAGGTCCCTGCTACTTCACACGCTGCTAGCTTGTCAGATAGTTTAATACCCTCGGCCAACATTCTGTCGGATTTTGATCGAATCAATAAATGTGTTTTGGTGTCAGGAACAATTGCAAATTGATCGTAAATATCGCCTTCTCTATCTTGAACAATAATTACCGTTGTTGCTTCTGCAAGAGATTCCTTTGACTTTATGGAAGATTCAATCCACTTATAGGATTCCTTCTGCTCAATAGGAAGTTTTTTGTACTTCCGATCATATTTAGTTGTTTTTTCATTTGACCTATTCCAAACCTTAATGTCAGAAAATCCAATAGGAAAACCACATTGGGCATCAACAACAAATGACGGGTGAACGAAAAATCCCAAGCCAAAATCCGAAGATGTTGTAGTCCCGATTGAATCATCTATTTGAATTCTATTCTTGTGATTGTAAAGGTTTATTTCCGAGGTGTCCTGTATGCTTAGCACAACTCTTCCTTTAACCGATAAAAAGCATTGTTTAGTGATCTCTTTAATAATTGATTGCTCTGTAGTTTTTTTATTCCCTAGAAATCGATACCATCCACGCTGACTGGCATAATCGCTTGAAATTTGCCTAATGGAATGAATGGATTTTGAAAATAACTCTCGGGTCATTTTTATTGCCCGTTTTTGGAGTCGCGCATCTCCAAAGCAATTTTCGAATTTTAGCTCCATACTTTTTTAGTGTACAAAGCTAATAATTTGTGTACACACCGTAGTTTTGGAAAAGGGGGACGATTACTTTCGTTTTTTTATACACATTAGTTTGCAGAAAGTCCAGTTAGGTCAGGTACTCAAGTGGGGAAGTTATTTCGACAGTTTCACTATGCAAAATAAATTACCTTTGATCAATCAAATCCTAATTATGATCACTCCTGCATTTCTTAAGCCCGGCGACAAAGTGGGGATTGTAGCAACTGCCCGGAAGGTTTCTCCCGAAGAGGTTGAGCCAGCCATTAAAACTATGGAATCATGGGGGCTGGAAGTTATTACAGGTGCTGGTCTTTATCTTGCAGAAAATCAGTTTGCGGGCAACGATGATCAACGTGCTTCCGATTTACAGAGGATGCTTGACGACCCTGAAATTAAAGCAATCATTTGTGCAAGAGGAGGTTATGGCACTGTAAGGATTATTGATCAGCTCGACTTTTCGGCTTTTGAAAAACAAACTAAATGGATTGTTGGCTTCAGCGACATTACGGTGTTACATTCTCACATCAACAAACATTTTGGCATAGAAACACTACATGCAACCATGCCGCTGAATTTTCCTGGTGATGGCTCACATTCCGGTTCGGTGGAAGCACTCAAAAGCGTACTTTTTGGCGAAGTGGCTGATTACAAAGTTGTAACAGGTAATTTATCGCGCCCCGGCCATGCCAGAGGGGAAGTTGTGGGCGGTAACCTCTCCATACTTTATAGTTTAAGCGGAACGGCTTCTGATATTGAAACCAGAGGCAAAATTCTGTTTATTGAAGACCTTGATGAATATCTTTACCACATCGACCGCATGATGATAAACCTGAAGCGCAGCGGAAAACTCGAAGAACTCGCAGGATTGGTAGTGGGCGGAATGAGTCAGATGAGAGACAATGCTGTTCCTTACGGAAAAAGTGCGGAAGAAATTATAGCCGATACCGTAAAAAACTATAAGTATCCTGTATTATTTGGTTTCCCTGCCGGACATATAAAAGACAATATGCCGCTCATTTTTGGCCGTGAAGCGTTGCTTGATGTGGCAAAAGATAGTTCCGGTTTGATTTTTACACAATCACAAAAGACAAACCAGAAAGAGAAAGTGGGCAATCTTGTGAAACCTGTTCTTTTTATTACTGCTTTTTTTGCATTGATCTGGTTATTGTACTTTTTGT
>Ga0351840_1112_pt1 | contig 14773 bp, 14 predicted proteins | sample BONcelHFGM3001E5_FD_206883 | JGI IMG/M metagenome (GOLD analysis project Ga0351840, IMG submission 206883) | Enriched cells from coal bed in the Powder River Basin, Montana, United States - BONCAT cells FGM rep1 HSBNCT.FGM.300.1.E5 ... | reverse complement strand
TTCGCGTCAGGCACCGTTCTATGCCGTCGCTGTCCATCACGATTTTCGGGCTCTTACTGTCTGTCATATTTTCCTCTCAGTGACTCATCAGGATCTCGATAGGTCTGAAACGTTCCTCTTTCTTCAAGATGCTTCAATCCCGCTTTGGCGGGACGAGCGCTAATTCTCCGTAACTTGCTGCGAAATAATGACGTTCATTCCATGCCTCGACAGCTAGCAGCGAGGTTGTTGATTGCCTTCGATTGAAAAATTCATAAACAGGCATAAAAAAGGCCTTTCCCCTTGCGGGGAAAGGCCTTATAAACGTTGCGCTTACTGTTTTCATTGTATCGTCCTTTTTCAATCTCGCCGGATCAAATTAAAAGGTTAAATGGTGTGTCCTTCTTACAACGACGCTGTTTCGATGTCAAGGCAAAAAAGGCGAAAATGCTTTCCTTTGAAAATCATAAATGATATAGGGGGGCCGCCTGGAGGGAAATAACTATGGCGATAAATCGCGAACCTCAGGTTTTTTTGTTTCTGAGTCAAATCCTGGGGAGGAACATTATTGGCGCTGCAGGTGAGGCGTTAGGCCGGGTGTATGATTTGACGGCTGAATTTGTCGATCCCTATCCGATTATTACCGGTATCACTCTGCGTTCCGCCCGTAAAGAAAATCCTGTTGTCATTCCGTGGAAAGATGTTGTGGATATGGATGAAGCCATATCGGTATCGGTGTCATCCATCCGGGACCTGCCGGAGCTCCGGTTAAGGGAAGGGGAGGTGCTGCTCAAGGATGCTCTGCTGGATAAGCAGGTTGTGGATACGGATGGCGCCAAAATTCGACGGGTCAATGATCTGCACTTTCTCAAAACACGGCATGGTCTCCATCTTGTCCATGTGGATGTCGGCTTTCGCGGGTTGATCCGCCGTGTCGGGCTCATCCGGATCTTCGACGCCATTTTCAGGGGGCTGTTCGATTATCAGTTGTCCAATAATTTGATCCCGTGGAAATTTACGCAACCGCTCAGTTCGCCGAATCTCCTGCAGTTGAACATCGCCCAAAACCGGTTGGGACAAATCCATCCGGCTGATCTGGCAGACATCCTGGAAGAACTTGATATCAAACAGCGAGCCGCTGTCTTCCAGGCCCTGGATGTGGAAACCGCAGCGGAAACGCTGGAAGAGACTGACCCCAAAATTCAGGTCAGTCTGATTAATGATCTCAATTCCGAAAAGGCCTCGGATATTATCGAGGAAATGTCTCTTTCCGAAGCGGCCGACCTGATCGGAGATCTGCCGAAAGCCAAGGCGGAAGGTATCTTAAAGGAAATGGAAAAGGATATTGCCGATGATGTTAAGGAACTCATGGCTCATCCGGAACGGGAAGCGGGCGGTATGATGACCACATCTTACCTGAGTTTCCGTCCTGAAACGACGGCCCGGGAAGCACTCGATAAATTCCGTCAGGAGGCGGCCGATGTTGATCTGGTTTACTACGTTTATGTGACGGATGATGAAGAGCGACTGCTGGGCGTTATCAGCCTGCGGGATTTGATTCTCGCCGATGCGGATCAGAAACTGGGAGACTTCATGGACGAACGTGTCGTAACGGTTAAACTGGATGACAAACATGATATCATTGCCGAACAGTTTGCTAAGTATGCCGTCACGGCCATACCGGTTGTGGATGAACAAGAAAAAATGCACGGGACCATCATTTTTAAAAATCTTCTGGAGATTGTGGCGCCTCAATTAGGCAAATGACCCTGGACGTGCCGATGGTGACCTATGGAAATAATTAAAGCATCCTGGAAAAAAATCATGCAGACCGGCCTGTGGAAACTCGGTCTTTTTTTTGCCTTTATCGGCCCGGGGGTCATTACATCCAATGTCGATAACGACGCCGGCGGCATTACCACTTATTCGCTGGCCGGCGCTCATTATGGACTCAGCCTTCTGTGGATCCTGATTCCCGTTACCATCGCGTTGATCATCATACAGGAAATGTGCGCCCGGATGGGTGTGGTTTCGGGTAAAGGGCTTTCCGATTTGATTCGTGAGCGTTTCGGAGCAAAGATCACTTTTTACCTGATGATCATTCTGCTTCTGGCCAACCTGGGAAACACGCTCTGCGAGTTTGCCGGGATCGCCGCCAGCATGGAGATATTCGGCGTCAGCAAGTACATTTCCGTACCGGCGGGCGCCTTCTTTGTCTGGTGGCTGGTGGTTAAGGGAAATTATAAGTCGGTGGAAAAAGTATTTCTCGTGGCCTGTGTTTTCTATCTTTCCTATATTGTGTCCGGATTTCTGGTTCACCCCGATTGGTCCGTCATCGGCAAGGCGACGATCATGCCCAATTTAAATTTCAATACGGAAATGCTGGTGATGGCCATCGGTATTATCGGAACGACCATTGCCCCGTGGATGCAGTTTTATTTACAGTCATCGATCGTGGATAAAGGATTGAAGGCCGAGAGTTACAAATATTCACGGATGGATGTTATTTTCGGCTCCATCACCGTTAATGTTGTCGCATTTTTTATCGTGATGCTCTGCGCCGTCACACTGTTTCAAAACGGACTGAAGATTGAAACGGCGAAAGATGCTGCCCTGGCGCTGGCGCCGCTGGCCGGATCCTATGCGTCCATCCTGTTTGCCTTTGGTTTGCTCAATGCGTCGCTGTTTGCCGCGTCGATCCTCCCGCTTTCGACTGCCTATACCATCTGTGAGGCTTTTGGCTGGGAATCGAGTCTCAACACAAAGTTTGTTGAAGCTCCGCAGTTTTACGGCCTTTATTCGCTCATGATCTTTCTGGGAGCGGGTATTATTCTTTTGCCGGGCGTGCCGTTGATTTCCATCATGTTTTATTCTCAGGTTATCAACGGGATCCTGCTGCCGTTTGTTTTGATTTTTATGTTACTGCTGATTAACGACAAACGGATTATGGGGAGTTTTGTGAATAGTCGGCTGATGAATATTATTTCCTGGGCAACGGTTATGATCCTGATCGGATTATCTATGGCGATGGTGATATCGGCTTTCTTCTGACCGGTGATTTTCCCATTTTGCTTTAGTGCAATATTTTCCCGAGTCGTTCCCAACGAATCTTTTTCAAAAGGCTGTCGTGCTCATCACTGTTCCATGACCAGTAAATGATCAGCGCTTTTCCTTCCACGTCTTTCAAATCAACAAATCCCCAGAAGCGGCTGTCGGCGCTTTCATCACGATTGTCTCCCATTACAAAAAGCGATCCGACCCCAACGGTGACCGGCCCGAAATTGTCGCGCGGCTGAATGATCGCAGGGTAGATCATATGGTCGGAATAAATACCGAAGGAATCTTTATAGGGTCGATCATTGATAAAGATATTTTTGTTCTTAATTTCGATCTTATCGCCGGCCACGCCGATGACTCGTTTAATGTAGTCTTTGGTGCGATCTTTGGGGTAAATAAAAACGATGATATCACCCCGTTTCGGGTCGGTTACGGGAATAAGGGGTCTTCTGATGACGGGGATTTTTACGCCATAAATGAATTTGTTTACCAGGAGGTGGTCACCGACAAGCAGGGTCGGCACCATTGACCGGGAAGGAATTTTATAGGCCTGTACGACGAACGTCCGGATAACGACGGCGATCAAAATGGCGATAATAATCGCTTCTATGTATTCTTGAACTTTTGATTTTGATGCCGCGTCTTTTTTTTTCTCCCTCTGTTTTTCATGGATCATATTTCTTGTCTTGCTTTTATTTTCATTCATGACGATGGGGGAACTCCTAAGAGTAAATTGCGGCTAAAGAAACAAAAACCATAATCAAAGCAAGAGAACCCTTAAGCGCCTTCCGACCCATCATGGCAAAGAAAGCCCTGTTGGATACCTGTTGAGGGGCTTTGAGCCGGTACTGGCGGAGCAATTCCACAACCAGTATGCCGGTCAAGCCTCCAAGGAAAAAGCCTGTCCAGGTTCCGAGCCCCCACAACAGAGGTGTCAACATAATCATGCCTATGGCCGCACCAATAGCGGCGGCCCAGAGGGATTTCCTCATAACGGGCGTTTTGTGCACCTTGGTCAATCCCGTCACGAAATCCAGCGTTTCGGCTAAAATGGCAAAGCAAAGGAGGAATAAAAGAACTCTCCATCCGACTTGTCCGAAACCGGTAAAAAAACCGTAAAGTAAAACATCCAGGAAGATGACGATGGTTCCCGGCAATCCAAACAAACTCAGATAAATGCCGATAAACAACAGGAGTATAAAAAAAACAAATCCTGTCGAGGCCAGGGATGACAAATTATTTCTTCCTTTTCATTTTTGCAGGCTGCCACTTTTCAAAAAGCAGCACACTGGTACAAGCGATATAAATGGTGGAATATGTACCGATGACGGTACCGACCAGCATGGCAAAAGCAAAGTCACGGATAACCGCCCCTCCGAAAATATACAATGCCAAAAGAGTGAGAAAAACAGTCAGAGACGTTAAAATCGTTCTGCTGAGGGTTTCATTGATGGCCAGATTGATGACATCGCCCAGCTTCTGCTTGGGGTTCCGTTTTACGATTTCCCGGATTCTATCCAGCGTAACAATAGTGTCATTAATGGAAAAGCCGATGACGAAGATGAGGACCGCGACGATAGAAATGGTAAATTCCATATCCATGATGGAAACAGCCCCGATAACAATCAACGTATCATGAATCAAAGCGAGAATTCCTCCCGCCGCGTAGCGGAACTCGAAGCGCCAGGTGACATAAATCAGGATGGCCAGCCAGGAAAGAATAACGGCGACGATGGCCTTTCTGGTGAAATCCGCGCCGACTTTAGAGCCGACGACTTCCACGCGCCGGATTTCATAATCTTTGCCGAAGGCCGCAGAAAGCGGCTCCTGGACATTGGCGGCCAGCATCTTTTGATCAGAGAAGGATTCCGACGTCCGGATCAGAAATTCGCTGGCGCCGAATTGCTGAATCGTGCTGTCTTCCAGTTTTGTTGATTTGAGAGACGCCCGGATCTGATCGGCGGAAACATTTTTTGCAAATTTAACCTGAATGATTGAACCGCCGGCAAAGTCAATACCGGGATTCAAACCTCCGTGATAGATAATCGATCCTATGCCGATGAGAAGCAGGATGGCGGAAAAAATCATCGCGTACTTCATCTTTCCGACAAAATCTATATTAATACCTGGTTTTATCAACTCCATGCTCATACTATATCTCCTGCGTGCGCTTGTGTTTTAAATGCTCAATTTCTTAATTTTATAATTCTGTGTGAAGTAATCGAAAATCACCCGCGTAATGAAAATGGCGGTGAAGAGACTGACACAGAGGCCGATAATCGTTGTCACCGCAAATCCTTTGATCGGTCCCGTCCCGAAAAACATCAGAACAATGGCAGCGAGGATTCCCGAGACATGTGTATCAATGATGGTAATCAGTGCTCTGTCATAACCCGTATCGAGAGAAAGGCGCGCGGTTTTTCCCGTCCGCAATTCTTCGCGGATTCTTTCAAAGATCAGAATGTTTGCATCTACGGCGACGCCGATTGTAAGGAGCATACCGGCAATGCCGGGGAGGGTCAGACTTGCCTGAAGGGCTGCAAGAACCGCCAGGATCAGAAAAATATTCGCGGCAAGTGCGATATCGGCCACCAAACCGGAAAGCCGGTAATAAACAAGCATAAATAGAAAAACTAACAAAGAACCGATGATGGTTGCCAGAATGCCCTGTCGGATTGAATCACTGCCGAGAGAAGGGCCGACGGTTCGTTCTTCCAGAATGATCACCGGAGCGGGCAGAGCGCCGGCGCGCAGGACAATGGCGAGATCGCGGGCTTCATCCATGGTAAAATTGCCGGTAATCTGCGCCTGACCGCCGGAGATTCTTTCCTGGATGACGGGGGCCGAGTGGACAACGCCGTCCAGCACAATCGCCAGGCGTTTGCGGACGTTTTCATTGGTAATACGATCGAAATCCGCAGCACCCTGCGAATTGAATTTGATGGAAACGTGAGGTTCACCGAACCGGTCGGAAATCTGCACTTTAGCGGTTTCCAGCGAGGCACCGGTCAGGAGCGTCTTGCTTTTCAATAAATAGGGCACCTGGCCTCTCTGTCCGCTGGATTTATCCTCACGCGTGCCGTAAGCAATAACATCACCCTCCGGGATATTGCCGCGCAGCGCCTCATCCAGGGAATGTTCATCGTCTACAATCTTGAATTCGAGGAGCGCCGTTTTGCCAATCAGATTTTTGGCTCTCTCCGGATCCTTAACACCGGGCAATTGGACCAATATCCGGTTGTCCCCTTCCTGTATGATTTCCGGTTCAGCGACGCCGAATTGGTCCACGCGGTTGCGAATAGTTTCCAGAGAATGCTCAATGGTCAACTTTTTCAGGTCGACCGCTCTTTTGTCGTTAATCTTTAATGACACCAGTTGTCCGCCGTCGCGCGGGGTTGTTGAGGCTATTTCCAGATCAGGAAACTGCTCTTTCAACACTTTTTCCAGGGCAGTTTTCCCTTCCGAATCGGTCAGTTCCAACGAAATTGTTGCGCCTTTGGATTTTTCCACATTCCGGAAGCGCACCTTCTTATCCATCAAGGATTCCTTTAAATCGTTGGATGTCCTTTCCATCATGGCTTCTAGTGCTTTGTCCGTATCGATTTCCATCAGAAGGTGCATGCCTCCCTGTAAATCCAGGCCCAGATGAATTTTTTCCTTAGGCAAATATCGGTTCCACGGGGATGGAATATCCGAGATAAAAGTTGGTATCAAAAAATAGACAGCCACAAGACACACGACGGCGGTGATCGCTAGCCTGATCTTTAGAGATTTGAACATGAAATGCCCCTTTCTATACTATGGCTTTGTCGTCGGAGCCGGGGTTGGCGAGCCTGACTTCTGAAGAACAGCACCAATAGCGCTGCGCGCGATTTTAATGCGAACTTTGTCGGCGATTTCCAACGTAACGACAGCGTCGGCCAAACCGGTAATTTTGCCGTGAATGCCGCCGGTGGTCATCACCGTGTCGCCGTAAGCCAGATTGTCCAGCAGTGCTTTGAGTTCTTTTTGTTTTTTTTGCTGCGGCCGGATCATTAAAAAGTAAAAGATGGCGAAAATGACGACCATCATAATGATGAAACTCCAATCACCGAAGCCGCCTGCTCCCTGCGCTCCCGGTGCTCCCTGATTGCCGCCCATTGCGTATGCTGTTGTTATCAATTTCATGCCCTCCCTGTAAATTGTTCTTTAGTAGAATTTTTTATCACTTTATCCCATTTGTCAAAAAAATCGTTTTTAAATGCTGAAAAGCGATTTTCGTTGATGGCCGCGCGTATTCTTTCCATCAGGCGCATATAGTGGCGTATGTTGTGAATGGTATTTAATATCATCGCCAATATCTCGCCGGAAACATAAAGATGCCTCAAATATGCCCGAGAATAGTTTCTGCAGGTATAGCAATCGCATGTTTCATCAATCGGATTAATATCTTCCCGCCAGCGGGCGTTTTTTATAACAATCTTTTCGGAATTTGTAAACAATAATCCGTGACGGGCGCATCTTGTCGGAATGACGCAGTCGAACATGTCGATTCCGCAGGAAACGCCGTAAACGATGTCGGCGGGCATTCCGACGCCCATCAGGTAACGCGGCTTCTCTTCGGGCAGCAGCGGCGTGATATCTCGGGTAATGGCATACATCAGTTCCTTGGGTTCACCCACACTGACTCCGCCAAGGGCATAACCATCAAAACCGATGGGAACGATTTGTTCAACGGCCCGGCGACGTAAATCCAGATACGTACCTCCCTGGACGATGCCAAAGAGGGCGTGAGTGGAGCTTGATTGGGCTTCCTTGCATAGTTTGGCCCACTTGACCGTTAAATCCAGTGAATCCTCCGTCTGCTTCAGCGTGGCAGGATAGGGGGTGCACTCATCGAGGCACATGTGAATGTCCGAACCCAATGCTTCTTGTATTTCAATCGCCTTTTGCGGGCTTAAGAAATGTCGCGAGCCGTCAATGTGCGACCGGAACATCACGCCGTCCGGAAGAATCTTGCGCAAGGCGCCCAGCGAGTATATCTGAAATCCGCCGCTATCCGTCAGGATCGGCCCATGCCAGTTCATGAACGCATGGAGACCGCCCAACTTTTGTATCGTTTCATGGCCGGGACGCAAATACAAGTGATATGTATTCCCCAGGATAATTTGAGCGCCGCAGCTTTGAATATCTTCAGGACGCAGAGATTTGACGGTGCCCTGCGTTCCGACCGGCATAAATGTGGGGGTTTCCACAACGCCATGAGAGGTGATCATTTTTCCCAGACGGGCTGAGGTCAGGAGATCTTTCTTGAGCAATTGAAATGAAAAAGACATGACCCTCTCCTATAAAATCAACATGCAGTCACCGTAGCTGTAAAAGAAATAGCGCTTTTCAACAGCTTCGGCATACGCTTCCCTGATGAAATCCGTGCCGGCAAATGCCGAAACCAGCAAAAACAAAGACGACCGGGGCAAATGGAAATTTGTCAAAAGGCCATTGACTCTTTTGAAGGAATATCCGGGATAAATAAAGAGCCGTGTTTCACCTGATTGCGGCCTGACATATCCGTTGCTGTCGGCGACGCTCTCCAGCGTTCGCGTGGACGTTGTACCTACGGCAATGACTCGCCGGGCGTTATTGATTATATTTGCCGCTTCAGCCGTAATTTCATAAAATTCCGTTTCCATGACGTGGTCTTCAATCGTTTCCGTTTCAATAGGTAAAAACGTACCAATACCGACATGAAGCGTAATCGACGCAATCTGAATGCCCTTGGTGCGGAGCGCATTTAAAATCTCCGCAGAAAAGTGCAGGCCGGCGGTCGGGGCGGCGATTGATCCGGCCGTCTTGGCATAGATGGTCTGATAGCGGTCGCGATCGTCTGTCTGGTCCGGAGTCATGCTTCTTCGTCGCTTAATATAGGGGGGAAGGGGTGCACGGCCAAACCGCTCCAGATAGTTATTAAACCCGTCCTCAGCACTCATGGCCATCAGCCATTTCTTGTCCGATAGCCTGGTGATGACTTGAGCTTCACAGGCATGACCGAGATCGATCATGTCATTTTCCTTGAGTCTTTTTGCCGGCCGCGCCAGTACTTCCCACAGCTCCTTGCCATCGATCTTTTCTTTGCAGGTCAAAAGCAGAATTTCGAGAAGCCCCCCGGAGGGTTTCTTTCCGTAGATTCTCGCCGGGATGACGAGCGAGTCGTTAACGACCAGGACATCGCCCCGCTGCAGATGTTCCGGCAGGGAAGAAAAATGACAGTCCGCTATCGTTTTTTTGTTGCGACGAAGCAGCATCATGCGGGAAGCATCCCTTTGGTGCCGCGGATGCTGCGCGATCAGATCATCGGGTAAAAAATATGAAAAATCATTTAACTGCATGGCATACCTGGCAAAAGTGGAAAATTTTACGCAAACAATCAGAATAATCTGCAGCTGTCAATCAATTATCAGCGTCGTCCGAAGTAAAGCAGGATTAAACCAAGAATAACGGCGGCAATGCCGAAACCCCGCAAAGCAGTATCCGGCAGCGTTGTAATCTTAATCAAATAGGTTTTTAATTTTTCAGGAAAAACCAGATACGGCAATCCTTCGATAATAAAAACCATGCCCAGCACGCAAAGGAAATAATCCAATCTTCATGCCCCCTTTTCTTTAGCCTCGTTCCAGAAGGAATCCATTTCGTCAATCGTTGCTTCATTGATCGATCGGCCGTGGGCGCTGAGTTGTTTTACAATATATGCAAACCGTCTGAGAAATTTATCGATCGTTCCATTGAGCGCCGTTTCGGCGTCGACAGAAAGAAAACGGCTCAGGTTTACAAGCGTAAACAGAATATCTCCCAATTCCTCTTCAACTTTGCGAGTATCTTCTTTTCTCCGTGCATCAGCAAGTTCATGAAGTTCTTCATCCAGTTTTTTCAGGACATCGTCTGCGTCCGCCCAATCGAAACCGTGGCGGGAGGCGATGGAGGTGATCTTCTGTGCTTTCTTCAGGGCCGGAAGCGATCGGGGGACGCTGCTGAAGATGCTGCCGTCAGCATTCATGCCGGTGCGTTCTCTGTTCTTAATTTCCTGCCAGTTTGCTTTCACTTCCCGGACGGAATTGACTTTGACATCGCCGAAAACGTGCGGATGGCGACGGATCATCTTCTCTCTGATGGCCGCCATGACCTCCGCCAGAGAAAAGTCGCCTTGTTCAGCGGCGATTTCGGCGATAAAAAGGATTTGAAAGAGTAAATCGCCCAGTTCTTCCCGGATGTGAAGGGGATTATTTTCAGCTATGGCATCAACGACTTCATAGGATTCGTCCAGCAGATATTTCCCGATATCCTGCCTGGTTTGCTTTTGATCCCAGGGGCAGCCGTCGGGAGCACGCAGTCTTTTTATCAGCGCAATCAGTTCGCGCAACTGATTTTGTGTATCGTCTATCGAATCTTCATGCATATCCAATCATCCTTCCTGGCAAACCGGCAGGTAAGTAACATAATACGGAAGAGCTGACAATGTTTTCTCCGTTGAAAAGGTTTTGAATGCGTTTGGGAGAACCGCGCCGGCAGCCGGACGGCTTTCTGCGATGTAAAACATATCGGGGCACGAGCGGACGCGCTCGCTTCTTCATCCCGGATTCTCCATGCCTTCATGCAGAGAGATGTTGGTTTTCGGAACTTCAATCTCTGAAACGAAACCTGATAATATGAAAGATGGCGGATACGGCATCTTTCCAGCCAATTTTCTTTCCTTCTTCGTAGGTGCGTCCGGAATAGGAAATTCCTGTTTCATATACTCTTGCATGTTTTCCGTTTAAGCGGAGACGGGCGACTTTAGCCGTGAGCTCGGGTTCGACGCCAAAGCGCGGACTTTTGATTTCGATTCGGTCGATGACGTCCCGAGTGAAAACTTTATAGCAGACCTCCATATCCGTCAGATTCAGGTTGGTCAGCATGTTGGAAATCGTTGTCAGGAAGTTATTGGCGAGTTGATGCCAGAAATACATGACCCGGTGCGGTTCGCCTATAAAACGGCTGCCGAAAACAACGTCGGCCTTGCCGTCGAGAATAGGCTGTAAAAGCTTCGGAAAATCAGCCGGATCATACTCCAGATCGGCATCCTGAATGATAACGATATCTCCCATGACCTTCTTGAAACCGTCGCGCAATGCTGCGCCTTTTCCCTCGTTGATCGCTTTGTCGACTAATTCAAATCTGATTTCCGGGAACTTGGCAGCGAATGAATTCATTACCTTCCATGTTCCGTCCTGCGAAGCGTCATTCACGACAATTAATTCACGTTCAAGGCCGTTCGGAAGAGGCTGCCGTATTACCTTATGAAGAATTTCTTCGATATAAAATTCTTCATTGTAAACGGGAATAACGATGGACAGGAGTTTAAAAGGGGATGATGTCATAAATGAAACCTTTATTTTTATTGATGGAATCTTTTCTTTTCAACTTCTTTATCCGGGTTCAGGCTCGAGACGACTTTTTTTCTTGAGGAATAGCACACAATCATTATCGGAATATATCAGTGACCATCGCGGATCTCCGTGCAATAAAGCAGGGACGCTGCTCCCCTGCCGAAATAAGATTAACTCATGGGGATATTTGCGCAGGTAGTCTTGCCAGCCGGTCCCGCCTCCGGTAAATTCAAAATACTCGCTCGAAGACTTCTCGGTGTAAATTGTTTCATAACGCCCGTCCATCGCCACGCGGCTCCCCGGTAAACTCCAGATGATATACTCTCCCCAGCTGAACTCTGTCAGAATATTGCCTTTCAGGTCATGTTTGCGCAAAAATTCAATTGCGCCTACGGGATAGTTGTAATCGGACGCCTGTCCCTGAGCGGTATTGCGAAGCGTGATGTCAAAAGGATGACCGGTGATAAATCGAGCGCCGAAAAGAAAGAAAAGACATAAGAAAAGAAGCCCGATGAACACGGAGAGGGGTTTCTTCCACTGATCGGTATGGGTGGCTGAATAACGTATGGTGTCCCATGCTCGTGTAAAATAAATAGGGCCGCAGCAGCCCATGATGAGGAAAAACACACTCTGATGTCTGACGTGCCTGAACGCTAAGTATGACGTCACCATGATGAGCAGAATATCCGAAAAATTACGGTACCGTGATGTGATCAGCATGAGAAAAGCCAGTATCGTGAGAATGAGAAACATAAGAATGTTCGTCGAGAACTCGCCATTTTGCAGAGCGGAAAAAACGGAGTGCCATTCATCAATATCGGGACGGGGCATAAAGAGAGCATCCTTCAAATATGTCCAGTATCTTAATCCGTAAGGATTAATGAGAGTCACGAATGTCGTGGGCACCAGAATGAGCCAATAAGGTTTTGATGTTTGTTTTGAAATCAGCTCCCCCAGGGCAAACAATCCAATCATTCCAAGACCGGCAACAAATCCTCCGTGCAGATTAGCCCACAGAAGGTAGAGCGGCACCAGCCACCACAGGGCGTAATAACGGTTCTTCTGCTTTGACTTTTCAAGAAGATAAAGGGTCAATACGAAGAAGAGGTTTGTAAAGGCCTGGGCTCTCAAGGGCGAGTATGCAAAACTGAAAAAGGGGCTTATTAAGAGCAGGCAGATGACGGTGGTCTGAGCTGAAGCGCCCCGTGTTCTTGCCGTCTTGTAAATTAGAAAAGCAGTTCCGATACCGATGATGTATTTCAATGCCTGCAAGCCGGCAGCCCCCAGATATTGATATATCGGATAGAATATGACGCCTGTCAGCCATTCGTGATACACCCATAACGGTTTTGTGGGGGTGTAAGAAAAGATATCCTGATAAGGGAAGTCGGCGGTACTCCAAAACAATCGTCCGAATGACATGTAACCCCACAAATCGGGATCGGCCATGGTTTCCGTGAGCCGCCCCAGAATTAAAGCGATCGTGCCGAACCCAACGATTACGTGCAACCAATTGACTGTATAGCGTGTGCCTTTGATCCATGGCGGGCGTGGTAGCAATTAAACCGTCCTTCGCTCTCTTTTTCCGATTGGAATCGTCAAGCTGCAGAAGTTAAATGACACTTGTTTGTCGTTCTTTCTCACAAACGGCCTATCAGGTCAAGTTTCTCTATCATCGATACATGGGTTTTATGCAGATCATTGACAGTCCTGTGAAAGAGGGAACTTAATCCGGCTTAAACGGGACGAGCGTTAATTCTCCGCAGCTAACTGCGAAATAATGACGTTCATTTCATCCCTCGACAGCTTGTTCCGAGGTGGTTGATTCAATTGACGACACTGTTCTTTCGCTTTTCTCCCATGGAACCACCTGAGGCGTTCCATGGAGTGGATTTGGCTGATGCCCTTAAGGAGGGGGCAAAATCAAAGTTAATGTTTGGGATAAAGGAGTAGGGAATGAAAACGAGCAAACGTTCAACGATGTCTACCGAATCGGCCATTCACCGCGCGCCTGCAGGACTTCTTTGAAAGCGCTGAGCGCTTCGTTCACCGCCGGCATGCCCGCGTATGTCGCCGTCTGGAAGAAAATTTCGACCAGCTTCTTGGGATCACAGCCGACGTTCAAGGCCGCGTTGGCGTGAACTTTTAATTCGTCCCGGGCTTTGATCGCGGCCAGCATCGCGCAGGCGGCCATTTGGCGCTCCTGGAGAGTTAAAACTTCGCGCGAATATAAATTGCCCGTGATAAAGCGGGAAAAATCATTGGCCAGATCGCGGTCAAACTCACGCCATAATGAATAGGGCCGATCCAGCTTCGCACCTCCGGAGAAGAGTTTTTCTGCAGTCTTTTGTGTTCTGTCTTTCAGTAGTTGATCGTTCATAGGCCCTCGATAATTATTTCATGATAAAGACGTCTCTTTGTCTGTCTTGGAAATAGATGTGATTATACTGTGAACCGTTGACTCGATCGAAGAAAACTTCGCCGTTCTTGCGGCATTCCGGACAGCAGGAATTGGGCAGGATCACCGCGAAAATCTTCTTGCCCGTGTCGGCGGCAGATTCAATCATGACCAGGCCGCCGCAGTCGTCACACACACGGACCGTTTCGATTTGCTTCTCCGTAATATCATCCGTATCATAGTAAATATTCTTCTCGCGGCGAATATAAGCTGCAGAGCCGGTAACTTGCTTTTTCAAATTCTTCTTTTTCTTCCACAGCGTCATTACGTTCTTCACTTCATTTTCGATGAGGCGTGTGACTTCCGGGGATTGACGGATGCGCTGCGCATCATAATCGGGTTCACGCACCTGGCTGTAGTCGAGTCCGGCCATTGCGAGAATGATGCCGACGTTGACGTACGGGAGGGCTTTTTCGATGGAATAACCGCCTTCCAAAACAGCGATGTGAGGTGCGAGTTTTTCATTTAAGAGCGCATATCCCTGGGCGCTGAAGTTCATATTGGTGATCGGGTCGCTGTAATGGTTATCCTGTCCGGCTGAATTGATAATAATTTCGGGCTTGAATTCATCCAGGATCGGAAGAATGACGTTGTCCAGAGTAAACAGAAAACCTTCGTCCGACGTGCGGGGGGGAAGGGGGATATTGATGGTTGCACCCAGTGCATTGGGACCGCCGAAGTCATCGATGAAACCCGTTCCCGGATAAAGCGTCCGTCCGTCCTGATGCATGGAGATACACAGGACGTCGGGATCGTTCCAGTAAATATCCTGCGTGCCGTCGCCGTGATGACAATCCGTATCCACGATGGCGATTTTCTTGATGCCGAATTTATGGCGGATATATTCAACCATTACGGCTTCAATATTGATATTGCAGAA
>Ga0351840_1110_pt1 | contig 14854 bp, 12 predicted proteins | sample BONcelHFGM3001E5_FD_206883 | JGI IMG/M metagenome (GOLD analysis project Ga0351840, IMG submission 206883) | Enriched cells from coal bed in the Powder River Basin, Montana, United States - BONCAT cells FGM rep1 HSBNCT.FGM.300.1.E5 ... | reverse complement strand
CACGTCTTTGGACTGGACACACAGCGGGAACGCGTCCACGTCTCCAAACGCCTTGAACAGCACGCATTTGCCTTCCATGACCGGCATGCCCGCTTCGGGGCCGATGTCCCCGAGCCCCAAAACCGCCGTCCCGTCGGTGATGACCGCGACCATGTTCCAGCGTCTTGTGAGTTCATAGCTTTTGCTGATATCTTTTTGTATTTCCAGGCACGGCTCCGCCACGCCCGGCGTATATGCCAGCGACAGATCCTGTTTGTTTTCGACGGGCACGGTCGCGATGACTTCTATCTTGCCTTTCCATTCATAATGCAGCTTTAAGCTCTCTTTGTTGTAGTCCAAAACAGTTACCTCTCATTACCGAATTTATCTGCCGCAGCTTTGAGCGCAGCCACGGCGGGCAGCTCTTCTCCCGAAAGAAAGCGCACCATCGCCCCGCCGCCCGTGCATATATAGCCCATCTTGTCTGCCAGATTGTATTTGTTGGTGGCCGCGATGCTGTCTCCTCCGCCTAATACCGTAAACGCCTTTGTGTCAGCTAGCGCCTGCCAGACCGCCTTTGTGCCGTGTTCTGTGAGCGGCTGCTCAAAAACACCCATCGGGCCGTTGACAAACACCGTCTTTGCGTTTGCGATCTCGCGTGCAAACAGCTGCGCTGTGTCTTCCCCTATGTCTGTCAGCTGTGTATCGACCGGCAGGCTGCCGATCAAAACATTGTGCCTTTTTTCATCGGCATAGGCCATATCGACCGGTGTGATGATCTTGTCTGGAAAGCCGCTGAGCAGCCTTTTTGATTTCTCAATAAACTCCCCGAGGTTGTTCTTCAGGATATAGTCAAGCGAAGCTTTCCCTATATCGACGCCCTTGGCAGCCAGCATCACATTGCCCACCAGTCCGCCTGCGAGCACTTTGTCCGCGATGCCGTCTCCCAGCACCTTGTCCATCATCAAAAACGCATCCTGTATCTTGGCGCCTCCCAAAACGAACACGAGCGGTTTTTGGGGCTTTTCGAGTATCTGCGCGAGCACGCTGTACTCTTTCTCAAACAGCCTGCCCATTGCCGAGGGCAGCAGCTGCTGAAACGCTGTCAATGTCGGCTGGTCCCGGTGCGCCGTCGCGAACGCGTCACAGATGTAAAGGCTCGCAAGCGGCGCGAGCTTTTGCACAACCTGTGTTTTGGCCTGCTGCTCATGTGTCAGCTTGAGCTTTGTCTCAAACAGCGTCATCTCTTCGGCCATGAACCGGACGTTATCGAGCAGCAGTATCTCGCCGTCTTTCATCTCTTTTATCTTCTGCTGCGCATACGGCCCGCACACATCCGGCACATACGCGATGTCTTTGCCGGCCAATTCCCTCAAAGCCTGCACGTGCAGCCCCAAGTGGTAGTAGTTGTGGTATTCCACATCGCTGCCCTGATGTGCGAGCATGACAAGCTTCGCGCCCTTATCCGCCAGCTCGACCACGGTGGGTATGCAGCCTTTGATGCGCGTCGTGTCTTTGAGCGCCTTTTTTTCTTTATCCACCGGCTGGTTGATATCCACGCGCAGCAGCACCGTTTTGCCCCGCACGTCAAAATCATCGATGGTATTGATCCCGAATTTCATATTATTTCATCCCGAGGTACTTGTTCGTTTCCGCTGTGCCGTCTTCCCTTGCCGTCTGCATCTTCATGGCGGCACGCACCGCATCTATGCTTTCGGGGATCACGACCGATTCCTGCGGGATATTGATCGCGAACATGATATCGTCGCCCGATTTGACGATGGATTCTTCCCACAGCGCGATCTCATACATATCGCCTCTGGGGTTGCCCAGATCTCTTGCCCATCTGAACATTGACGCATTGCCAAGGAAACCGTCGGCCATGCGCACGCACATGATCCGCGGGTGCGCTTCCGCCATCTCCCAGAGTTCTTTCTTCTCTATCTTCTTCCCAGGCGTCACGATCACTGTGATGATATGGCCGTGCGTCACCGGCGTGTGCACCAATATGCCTGTGCACGGTATGTGCGGCATGATGGTCATCAGGTCTTCCGCCTGATGGCTCGGCGCTTTTTCCAGCTGCAGTGCGTTGGTCAATCCTCTGTGGTAGTCGCCGGGGTCGGCCACGCGCCGCACGATAGTGATCGCGACCTTTTGGGCGCCCACCGTCCTGTCTATCATATCCACCGCGCGTATGAGGCCTGTGGTGTTGCAGCTCGTCAGTTTCAAAAACTGCTGGCCGATGCCTTTTTCATAGTTTGCATAGCCGTGGAAGAACACGTCCGCGACCTCGTTCTTCTCGCCGCCCTGAAACACTGCTTTTTTATTGTGTTTGGCGTATATTTCTTTGTTTTTTGCGCCGATGCCGCCGGGGGAGCTGTCGAGGATGATATCGCATTCCTGCACCAACTCTTCAAAGCTGCCCGATACCGGGATGCCCGCCTGCGCCATCGCGTCGCTGCCCGGCGCCGCGTTGAACATCTTATACGGCATGCCGCGCTGCGCCAGGGCCCGCACTGAGAGCGTCGGCGTCACATCCGCCACGCCCACAAGTTCCATATCCTGCTGGGCCGCGACACCGTCTGCCAGCCTTATCCCAATGACGCCGTATCCCGCCACGCCCACTTTGACTCTTTTCATTCCTAAACACCTCCGTATTGTTTTCTGCCTATGACTTTGATTGCTTTGTTTATCGTTTTTGTTTTATATGTTCCATGTGAATATTCATCACATGCGTGCTGATATCCTTTTTTCCGTTGGGTTATTAAGCCCTGCTGACATAAGTATTTGTCGGCAAGGGGCCAATTTTCGTCAATGATTCTTCGCTTATTCCGGCGTGACAGTGATTTCAACACAGTTTCCGTCAGGATCCAGCAGGACAGCTTCATAATATCCGTCTCCGGTCATACGCGGCTCTCCGGTAATGGTTATACCGTCTGCCTTGAGTCTTTTGACGATATCATCCACTTCACGCTTTTCGGCAACTTCAAAAGCGATATGCGTAAAGCCTGTCGATTCGAAACCTTTCTTATTGCTGCCGTCTGGTATTGTATCCATTTGCATCAATTCCAGTCTGCAGCCAGAGTCGAACGATATGAAATATGATGAAAACTCCGCCTTAAATTCATGCGCCGACACATACTTTTCATTTGATTTTCCGCCAAAATACTTTACATAGAATTCTTTCATCTCTTCGAGCTTGTACGTCCATAAAGCCACATGTTCAATTTTCATAGTTTTGTATCCTCTCGATAAAATATTTAACAAAAAGCGTTGACATGTCTATAGTAATATATTAGTATACTTATGTCAACTGATTTTTATATAAGCGTTTTTATTATTATAAAGGAGGCGAGCCAAAATGTATATCCAAAAGAACTCAATAACAAACGGCTACAACGAATACATCGCGCTTGAATCCCCCGCCGGCAGGCTGGCATTGATGGATGTCGGTTTACTGGTGCTGGATCCCGGCAAAAGTTACAGTTTTCTTGAGAGCAGCAAAGAAATTGCTGTTCTTCTGATAGACGGCGAGGCCACTTATCAGTGGGATCAAAACAGCGTCACTGCACAAAGGGACAACCCGTTTGATGATAACCCCTGGTGTATCCATGCACAAAAAGGCCAGGAGATAAAGATCACAGCTATTGCGCACAGCGAATTCTTTATACAAATGACCAAGAATGACGTAGCGTTTGGCACAAAATTATACTCTCCGCAAGACACGCATACACAGCGCGCAGGCGCAAACGGTGAGCTTCAAGGTATGATGCGCAGAAACATCCGCACCGTTTTTGACTACTCCTCTGCACCCTACTCAAATATGGTGCTGGGTGAAGTGGTCAACTTTCCTGGCTGTTGGTCAAGCTACCCACCGCATCACCATCCTCAGCCTGAAGTGTATTTTTACCGGTTTGACAAGCCGCAGGGGTTTGGCGCCGGCTTTACCGACGGCAGGATCTATGAACTTCGTCATAACGGCATGCTTCTCATCACCGACAAGTTCCACTCCCAGGCCGCTGCGCCGGGATATCCGATGTACTATGCCTGGGGCATACGCCATCTTGACGGCAACCCTTGGAAAAAGACACGCATCGATGATGTTGAGCATACCTGGCTGCTGGAAGACAATCCCGATATTTGGGAAGAAAAAATATAATACTTTGTTTCTTTTAACCTCCATTCTATAGAAAATCAGCCCCCTTGCATTGTGTTGGCAAGGGGGCTGATTTGACCATATCATATAAATTAATAAGTAATCAAAGACAATGCATTTTATAAAGACGCAAGAAGCTCCAAGCGCCTGACGAGCTGTTCCAGATCGTTTTGTGCAAAAATGCCCATGGTTTGCAGCCTGTCGGAAATGTCCACTGGTTCAGATTTTCCAGGCAATATGGCGTTCAGTACGCCGCCCATAAACACAAAATACTCCTTACCTTTGTTTTTGGCTATGTCTATGAGCTGTCTGCCGTAGTCAAGCGCCTGGCCGTTATGGCAGCTGATACCGACGATGTTCACACCTTCTTCGTCGGCAAGATCAAGAGCATCAACCGCGTCCATGTCTACGCCGCCGTTCACCACTTTGGCCCCGACCGCAGACAAAACCCCCTCGACCAAAAGCAGCCCGTAAGTGTGCGCATCACCCGAGGCAAGAACGATTTTTTTGCCTTCAAGCGCATCTTTGAGCCCATTTTTATACAACTTTGCTATTTCATCTTCGCGAATCTGCACAGTTTGCCGCCCTAAGACCGTTGGATAAAATGGTTTGATTTCAGCCATTCCCTCGTTGCAAGTGGTAGAGTGAAAAGCCTGTTCGAATTTAAGCGGATTGAACCTGCTCAGCACCAAAATCATCTCAAGCGGGTCGTTTATATCTATGCCTGCAGCCAAAAATCCATTGAGTGCATTCGAAAAGAACAATTTTCCCTGCTCAACCATGACGTCGCGCATGGCTTCCAGCTTGGAGAAATCCATCAGTTCATCCCACTCCGGCGCTTTCTCTTCAACCCTTTTACCTGCGGCAAAAATATTAACTAGTTCCTGCAAAGTCGGGACGGCTATCTTTTCAGTAATAGACACCGGATTGACACCCAGCCCCATTTTGTATTTTCTCTCAGCCAATATCGTCATCAAAAGTTCCTGAACGCTTATTCCATAGTTGCCGTGCGTATCATGTTCCCATTGCAGATTTGTCGAGCTGTTTATGTAATGCAGCGCGGGCTGCTCGTCGGTGGAAAGCGCTTTATGAAGCGCCATCGCTATTGCAGTTCGCGTATGCCCTTCGCTCAGAAGCCCCCCGTATGCAATCATATACCTTGCACCGCACAATGTCGTACAAATGTAGTGTTCAAGCATCGCATAGCCGATATACGAGCTGCAGTCGATAAAATACCCGGCATAACCATCGTCAAGGTACGTTTTGACCATCACATCTTCATCATGTTTTGACGCAATGATGCCCAAAGAACGTATCATATTGCTAAATCTCGTCAGATTGTCATCATAGCCGGGATAATTCCATATGATCTGCGAAAACTCACCGATAAGCGTTGCCCCTGCTTTTATGGCGTTTATTGTGGTTTCGAGCCCGCTTGGCGATGCCAGATGATAATCATTAAAAGTCACTTCTATGGGCGCTGCTTCCACCTGCGCTTTGTAGTCTTCATAGCCGTCCATAATAAAACTTGTCGTTGAAGGCGCTTTTTCTCTGTATTCCTTTGGCAGCGCTATGACCCCGCTCGCGATCGGCTGAATGGAATCGACAATCAAGCCCGTTCTTTGAGAAAATTCGTAGAGCTTTTTGGTCGCTTCAACCTGTTCTTCCAAGGTGGCCAGGCCCATAAGAATATTCCAGTAGATCCTGCCTTCTTTTCTGATCTCTTTCTTGTATTCGAGCAGGCTTTTATAGCCGCTTTCACGTATAAACCTGCTCTTCCCAGACTGAATAGATCTGCCCATTTCCATACCCTCTTTGAGCAGCTCTCTGCCGTCCAGATGGCCCGCGGGCTTTAATCCCTCGATGTATTCTATCACCGTACTGTTCATAGATGTTGGCTCCCTGTTATTTCCTCGTATTATGCTATAAACTCAGGATGGTTTTTTCTGATTTGGCTCTCCCTTTTCATTGTCATATGGTCATGATGCGCATCAAGCAACTTTTTGAGTTCATTTTTATTGCCGTTTAGGATATACTCAACAATCTTCTGGTGGTCCAGATAAGACTCTTCAAGGCTGTTTGGAAAGCCCATATCCAGCATCAGGAACCGGATATAATGCGCTCTCGTGTTGGAAATGATGTTCCAGATCGGCTCATGCCCGTTGACTGAAAAAAGAAGCCGGTGAAACTCATTATCAAGCTTGATGTAGCTCACAATGTCTTGTTGCTTGATCGTATACTCCATTGCATGCAGCGTACTGCCGGTCAGATTGCTCAAGTCCGCCTGGTTTTTGCATAGATCGATACAGATCTCCATTTCCATCACATGCCGCATATACGCCATTTCTTTTGCGATATTGAGGTTGATTTTTGAAACATATGTCCCCCTCTGCGGAAAAACATCCACAAGCATCTCGTCAGAAAGACGGATCAGCGCCTCCCTGATGGGCGTCCTGCTCACACCCAACTCAGCAACGAGACTGGCCTCGTTGACAGCAGCGCCCGGCTTGAAATCAAGAAACTGGATCGCATCCTTAAGCGTTTTGTAAACATCGACCTTCCTTTTCCGTCCGGCCATGTTTTCTGATATATCCATGCCATTTACCCCTTATAATAGTGATACATTAATATATCATTATCTTTTAAGCTTTTCAAGGTATCGGCTGTGTTTAGATAAAGAAGCGCTGATTCATTCGGTCTGCGCAGCGTTAAAACGCCTTGCCCTTTGAACCTTATGCCACCAGCGCTTCTTATTATCCGGCAGTTCGCATGCTTAAAACTCGCGCCTGTGATCCAAATCAAGACGAACCTAAACCATGCCGTACTTCTTCTCGATTTCCGATGTGCTGCGGTCAAGTATATGAAATATGCCGTCAACATCGCTGTTTGTGATAACCAGCGGAGGCACAAAGGATATCCTGTTGTTGTGATAACCATTCATCTGCGCAAGCAGCCCTTTTGCTCTGGCTGCATCCACGATCTCCATGGTTTCTTTGGGCGCAGGTTCTTTTGTTTCGCGGTTTTTCACGTACTCTATGCCAAGAAAAACACCTTTGCGTGAATATGCGCCTACGATTGGGTGCGCTTCTGAGTATTTTCTGACTGCTTTTTCTAAGTATTCCCCTGTCTGTGCACATTTTTCAACAATGCCGTCTTCCTTGAAGATATCAAGGACCTTGTTGGATACCGCACAGCCAAGCGCAGACCCTGCATAGGTGCTGACAGTATAACCGGGAGCCAGATCATCAAAAATCTCTGCACGCGCAATGCATGCGCTCATCGGCACACCGCCGCCAAGAGCCTTCCCTAAAAGCGTGATATCAGGCACAGCGCCGCTGTGCTGTGATGCAAACATCTTGCCGGTCCTGCCCATGCCCGTTTGTATCTCGTCGAAGATAAGCAGAAAACCGTACTTGTCCGCAAGCTCTCTTAATCTTACAAGGAATTCATCCGGCGGCACTATATAGCCTGACGAGCTTTGCATCGGCTCGACGATCATCGCCGCCACATTGCAGACATTCGCATACGGATTCCCAAGGCTTGTCTGGCCTGTACTCATCATCTTATCTATGACCTTGACACAATGCATATCACAGGATGGGTGTTCCATCTCGTACGGGCAGCGGTAGCAGTAGGCATAAGGAAACCGCTCTATGCAATGGTCCGCACATGGCACAGGGTTGAACCAACGGTGCATGGAACCGGCTCCGGTAAAGCCCATTGTCGCTGTATTCTGTCCGTGATAGGCACCGTAAAAGCTGATGATATGCGTTTTGCGCGTATAGTTCCTTGCAGTCCGGATGGCCATTTCCACGGCGTCCGACCCGCTCAGCATCAGCCGCACTTTCTTTCTATAGCTGCCGGGGCTCATTTCAATAAGCCGCCTGACAAGCCTTAAACGTTCCGGCGTGGGAAAATCGAACCAGTGCGCGAGTTTCATATACTGCTCACTCAAAACATCCGCGATCCTCTGATCACCATGCCCGATGTTCATGGTGGAAAAGCCGCCGATACAGTCGATATACTCGTTGCCGTCAACATCCCAGACCTTCATGCCTTTGCCCCGTTCGATCAGCGGAGGCTCGCTCCATTTGGTGAACAGCACGTTTCCAGGATGCTCATCATTCAAAAAATCAGTGATCCCTTGCTTGTTCTTCGGGGGCAGCGATTGTGAATCAGAGATTCTCTCCAACAGTTTCTCATAAGGTTTCTTTTCCATGGTCCTTCTCCTTTCCGTTCAGCACGGGCTCGTCAGTGTTGTGATATCGGTGTATTCTAAGTCAAAAGCTTCTGAAACACCCGTTAATGTGCACTTTCCATCATAACAATTCACACCCTTTGCAACTCCTTTGCACATACCGCAGGCTTTTTCAAGGCCATGGGCAGCGATCTTAAGGCCGTATTCAAGGGTCGTGTTTGTAAGTGCAATTGTCGATGTCCTTGAAACTGCTCCGGGCATATTGGCCACGCAGTAATGAACGACATCATCGATGATGAATACCGGATCCTGATGGGTTGTTGGCTTTGTGGTTTCAAAGCAACCTCCCTGGTCAACCGCCACATCAACAATGACGGCACCCTTCTTCATGAGTTTGAGATCCTGTTTTGTAACAAGTTTCGGCGCCGCCTTTCCAGGTATCAAAACGGCTCCGATCACAAGATCTGCTTCGCTTAAGGATTTTTGTATATTTGCTTTAGAGCTGTAAAGCGTTGTAATGCTCCCGTTGAAAACATCATCAAGGTAAGCAAGCCTTTTCGCACCAATATCCAAAATGGTGACATTGGCTCCCATTCCGCGCGCCATTTTGCATGCATTAAGACCCACAGTACCGCCGCCGATAATCGCCACTTTGCCGCGTTCCACTCCCGGCACGCCTCCAAGAAGGACGCCCCTGCCTTTGTACGGCTTTTCCAAGTATTTTGCGCCTTCTTGTACTGAAAGCCTTCCGGCGATTTCGCTCATCGGCCTTAAGCAAGGGAGTTCACCATGCTGGTTTTCGATTGTTTCGTAAGCCACAGCAGATACTTTGTTGTCAAGCAATGCCATCGTCAGATCTTTGTCAGCGGCCAGATGAAGATAAGTATACACGATCAAGCCTTCTCTTAAGAATGGGTATTCAGGCTTTATCGGCTCTTTCACTTTGACTATCATTTCAGCCTTCGTCCAGACAGCCTCCGCATCAGGCAAAATCATTGCGCCCGCAAGCTTGTATTCTTCATCTTCAAAACCTGATCCGACACCTGCGCCAGCCTCAACCAAAACGCTGTTTCCCGCATCCATATAAGCTTTCACACAGCTTGGTGTCAAGCCGACTCTGTATTCATGGTTCTTTATTTCCTTCACGACACCCACGACCATATCCATCTCTCCCCTGTATAAAATATGAGCGGCTGCACCGCAGATCACGCTACGCTTTTATATTAATATATTACTGTACCAGTGTCAAGTGAAAACATGCCATTTTTTTAAATAATTATTGTATCCACACAAAGCAATGTTTTACATGGAGGTACAACCGTATACGGCTTTGAAAAAGCCAAAGCGCTCAACTCAGCTTGCGCTTTGGCTTTTAAAAAAGTTATATCTGTTTAGAGTTTTTCCGATGCCATTGCAAATCCGCCCTTATGCCATTTGCCCGCAGTTCCGGCTCGAAACAGTTTTTATCGAACTGATTAGTGCATCATCTGCCCCCCGCATACATTGACGGCCTGGCCTGTCATATAGTCCGCATATTCAGAGGCGAGAAACACAAATACTTTTGCAATATCCCTTGGCGTGGCAAGCTTTTTCATGGGAACAGCATCCGTCCATTTCTGCTTGATCACTTTCGGGTCTTCGCCGGTTATCTTGGAAACGATCTTGGTTTCCAGTGTCGTCATTTCCGTGTCGACAGAACCGGGGCACACACTGTTCACATGTATGTTTTCTGTTGCCAGTTCAAGCGCGAGCGTTTTTGTCAACAGAATCACGGCGGCCTTTGTCGCACAGTAATGCCCCAACAGCGGAATGCCCGCTTTGCCGGCCTGCGACGCAGTGTTGATGATCCTGCCGTAATTTTGTTTCCTCATTTGAGGAATGACCGCCTTGCAGCAAAGGAATACGCCCTTGGCATTCACCGCGAAAATTTTGTCCCATTCCTGCGCAGTGATATCCTCAACCTTTTTCATGCAGTTGATGATCCCCGCGTTGTTGCACATGACATCAATGCTGCCGAAGCAGTCGACGACCTTTCGGATCATCGCATTGACATCATCTTCATCGGTCACATCCACTTTCACGGCCACAGCTTTTTTTCCGGTCGCGCTGATTTGTTCTGCAGTTTTTTGGGCTGCCTCAAAATTGATATCGCAGACCGCGACATTGGCACCATGCCTTGCAAATTCATCGCAGATCGCCCTGCCGATGCCGCTTGCACCTCCCGTTACCACTACGGTTTTATCACAAAAATCAATCATCCTTCATCTCCCTGTTGCGTATTTTATTTGGCGATCTCTATGATCACCTTCACGCCTTCGCCGCTTCTCATAAGCTCAATGCCCTTGGCTGTGTCCTGTATCGGCAAACGGTGCGTGATCAGCTTTTCTATGGGGATCAGTTTCTTCTCTATAATCTGTACGGCAAGGGGCATCGTTCCCTTGGTGATAAATCTTCCGTGTATGTTCACCTCATTGATGACGACCGGCGCAGGAGCCACCGTGGCATTGGCGCGCGTATTGATGCCGAATATGATCACATGCCCGCCTTTTTGGGCCAGTTTTACGGCATCTCCCATGAGCATGCCCACAGCATCAACTACGATATCCGCGCCCCTGCTCATGACTTTTTTGACCTCTGACTCCAGATCCTGCGTTGCCGGATCGATAGCATAATCGGCTCCGATATCCATTGCGGCTTGCCGCCTTTTTTCCGAAACGTCAGAGATGATCACCGTAGCGCCCGCTGCCTTATAAAGCATTACGAAGATCATCCCGATGGGGCCTGCACCAAGAACAACAGCATTTTCACCGGGATGGATACGGAAGCTCTTTGTTGCGTTTAAAACGCACGCCAAAGGCTCGGCAAGACAGGCCACATACGGCACAACGTCCTTGCTGATCGAATAGACAAGTTTTTCAGGCACACAAAGGTAATCCGCCATCGCCCCGTCTCTGCTGTCTCCGACATGCAGAAAATTCTCACACAGATTGATTTGCCCTGTTTTGCAGTAATAACACTTTCCGCACCATTGATTCGGGTGTACAACAACTCTGTCTCCCGCTTTAAAGGTTGTCACACTGCTTCCGACTTCTTCAACAGTACCGCAGCACTCATGGCCGATCACGACCCCCTCGCGGAAAAGAAATTCAGGAGGATCAGCAAGGCCGCGCACGTCTGTGCCGCAAAGGCTCACTGCCTCCACACGTATCAGGACTTCATCCGGGTTTTTGATCTGCGGAATTGGCACCTCCTTGATAGCCAGGGTCCCGGCTCTTTCAAATACCGCTGCCGTCATGGTTCTGTTTTTCATAAAATCTTCCCTCCTGCTATTGATTATTACAAGGCTTAACCCTTCAAAAAGGTCATCGAAAATGTTTTTCTTTTTGTTTGCACTCCATCTTAAGTCAAAAATTGTGTAGATTGCGTGGGTCATTTTTTATATATAATAAAACTGTTATAAAATCTAATTTCATACAGAACAATTCTATACTAATATATTAGTTAAGCGTTGTCAAGTGCTTTGATGTTACGCATCTTTGATCAATTTATCATACAGAATCTTGAACTTTTTGTGCGAATCAGCGTAAACCAAATGATCATCTTTATTGGGGGCTATGATTGTTTTTGGCTTATTGCCCGGCAATATGTCATCATAGCCTTTAACCTGTTTGACTGCCACCATCGCCGCAAACGCGGCTCCGTACACCGACGCTTCGCTGACAGCCGCCAATCTTATATCAGTTTTGAAGATATCTGCCTGTATTTGCAGCCATACCTTTGAGTTGGCATAGCCGCCGCTGGCAATCACGCTGCTTACTGGCCCATTGAGCCTTTCAATGGCCTCATACACGGCGTACATGCTAAAAATCACGCCTTCCATCGCAGCCCTTATAAGATGTCTTTTGTCATGCCAAAGTGTGAGGCCGCATATATGGCCTTTTGCCTCCTCGTGCCAGCCAGGGGAACGTTCGCCCGACAGATACGGCAGAAATAAAAGGCCGTCACTTCCAGGCGAAACCTCGGATGCATAATGGTCGAACAATGCGTATTCATTTGGCAACCCAAGCCGCTTGGCCTCATACGAAAACTCAGCCGGGTATTGATCCCTCAGCCACTTGAGCACTATACCGCCGTTATTGACAGCTCCGCCCGCCACCCATTGCCGCCTTGTGAAGCAGTAACACCATGTTTTCCCTTCCTCATCAAATACAGGCTTGTCGACAGCGATCCTTAAAGCGCCGCTTGTCCCGATCGTGCAAGACATGGTTTTATTGTCAACACCGCCGCAGCCCAGGTTCGCCAATATGCCATCGCCTGAACCTGTCACAAAAGGAGTGCCTTCCAAAATGCCCATCGCGTTGGCATATGTGTTGTTTAGACCTCTTAATATATGGTCACAGTCTACCGGCTCTCCGAGCTTATCTTTTTTGATTTTCAGCACATCTGATAATATTTCGCCGTCCCATTCAAATGTATGGATGTTAAAGCAGGCCGTCGTCGATGCGTCCGTGATATCGATCACATACTCACCGAACAGCTTAAAAAGGATATACTCTTTGATGGAAACGATCTTATGTGTTTGTTTGAATAGCTGAGGCTGATTTTTCTGAAACCAGAGTATCTTGCTGATGTGGTAGATGGGGTGTTGGAAGCGGCAGCCTGTTTTTTTGTAAAAATAATGGCAGTCGTATTGACGCTCTATGAACTTTGATTCTGCCGCAGACCTTTTATCCGCCCAGGGGAGCAGGTTTGTCAATGGCTTGCCGTCATTGTCTACGAGCATAAAGCTGTGCATCTGTGCGCTTAAGCCCACAGCCTGGATAGAAGAGGCCTGAATGTTCCCTTTTTGCACACAGCCTTTGATCACGTCAATAAAAGACCCAAATATGACTTGGGGTGATAGCTCAGCAACGCCCCCTTCTTTCCGTATCATATCGTATTCTTTATAATCGAACGCGACCTGCATGCCCGACACATCAAACAAAGCGGCTCTCACGCCGGATGTTCCAATGTCAACACCCATATACACTCGTTTCACAAAATACTCCTTGCACGCTTTTATTGGCATTCTTGCACGACACGCCGTCGGCCACATCCAGTGTCTTTAAGCCCAATGCCTCACGCCGCACTTACAGTTTACTATTTGCATTACTAATAGACAATCCATATATCAAAAATGCAGCAGCAAAAGCTCTTCTTCACTTTTTTATCAGAAATTTTCCGCTTCAAATTATATAAACGCCCTGCTGCCGCAACAACAGAGCGTTTCTCATGATTCTGATATCAGCATACCCGAACCTGCCCTAATGGCCACATCTGAGGCGCAGTCTTTTTGACCAGTGAAGCCATCCGCACGCCTTGTTTTTCAATGGTCCATGATCGCTGCGTTTCGGATAAGTTTTGCGTCCCGATGCGATGCAAAACTAGAGTATCTCGGAGGCATTATCCCAAATTTTTTGCACCGCTTCTGCCACTTGTTCCATATCACTGCCCGTACCCAGCAGCAGCTTGTGGTGCGCACACACAGAAGTGCTTTTATATGCACGTTCAGCTTCTTTGAGCTTAAAACGCTTGGGGTCAATCTGCTTTGTATACTCTTCGCTCAGCTGATGGCGTTTTTTTGTCAATGGGCTGTAGAGCTCACAGTCGTTGAGCGGTTGGTAACAGGCTGTGAACGGATAATCGAGCTCAGCGGACATCGCACGGCGGAACGTATCGATGTGAAGCCCTTTAAAAAGATCTTCATCATACCGAAAAGCAATATTGAAATATGACTGCCTGTCAGTGCCTTCCTGCCTCCTCATGGGTTTCAGCAGCCCCTGCTCATTGATCAGCTTATTTAGATGCAGTGCGTTTCTTTCCCGCAATTCCACCTGCGGCTCAAATTTTTCGAGCTGGCCTAAAAGAACGGCGGCCTGGAATTCTGTAATCCGGTAGTTTCCGGACTGAATAAAATTCCCCACGATCGCATAGTTGCCTGTATGCCCGTCCTGTGTTTCTTTGACAGGCCGTCTGCCGCAATTGCGCAGCGCATCAAGCTTCTCTGCAATATCATCATCGTTGGTGGTGATCACACCGCCTTCTCCGCAGGTGAACACTTTGGAATTCTGCAGCGAAAAGCTGGCAACGTGTGCCAGGTTTCCGATTTTTTTCCCTTTGAAGACAGAACCATGCTGATGGGCAGCATCTTCAATCACGTACAACCCATGGCGGTCTGCGATCTGTAAAATGGCATCCATGTCGCATATCGTTCCGTAAAGATGGACGACAATGATCGCTTTTGTCCGCGCAGTGATTGCAGCTTCGATCTGCTTTGGATCAATGCACCAGGAATCTTCTTCAACGTCTACAAAAACAGGCACCGCATTGACATCGATGACACACGCGGCCGTAGCCTGCCATGTCAGCCCCTCTGGCCTGTTGCTGACGCAAGAGAATCAGAACTGCTCGACAGCATACTGGGGGAGGGCAAATGGTCCTACAATGGCAAGCTGGAAACGCAGTTCAGAGGCCTGTGGGCT
>Ga0351840_1104_pt1 | contig 15950 bp, 13 predicted proteins | sample BONcelHFGM3001E5_FD_206883 | JGI IMG/M metagenome (GOLD analysis project Ga0351840, IMG submission 206883) | Enriched cells from coal bed in the Powder River Basin, Montana, United States - BONCAT cells FGM rep1 HSBNCT.FGM.300.1.E5 ... | reverse complement strand
CCGAGTTTGTGACAGTTCCTGCAAGAGGGGCGATCTTTGACGTCCTGTTTTGAGGTGTAGGCCTGCCCGTCGCCGTGAAGCTCCGCTTTTTTGTGGCAGTCCATGCACAGCATGCCTTTCTGATAGTGAACATCCGGAGAGCCGCCGTAATCTCCTGTATATTCCGGATACACACGGCCCCCGTGACAGAAGGCGCACGTCTTCCCCTCATCCTTCTTGACGAATTTATGCTTCGCGATGAGGCCGATACTGATCCCTCCCACCGCCGGAGCTTTGACATGGCAGTCTCCGCAGGAGGAATGACAACTCCGGCACGACTGCTGAAAGACTTTTTCATCAAAGGTCTTTAATTCCTCCTTGGAGAAGCGCGGCATCACGCCGTTTCTCTGTCCCGCCGTCGTGTAATGCAGAGACTTGGCATAGGTGTCTCCGATCTTCTTATGACACATCATACAGGACCGCAGATTATCCGAGGGTCTTTTCACCAAATCCTTGTGAGCAGCTTCCCGGTTAAATTCTTTGGCATTTCCTTTGTGGCAGAGGGTACAACCCATCTTCAGATGAGGATCTTTACCCAAAAGCTCCTTATCAACGATATATCCTTTATACATGTCTTCCGGCCGAACTGGCGGAGGCGCCCCGGCTCACCCTTCGCCCTCACCTGCGGGCATGGGCGGTGGTTTATGCAGGGACTTCATCAAAGAATCGCTGGTATGGCACATGATGCAGCTATTCGTGTCAGCGGCAAAACACATTGAATTGCAAAACAGGAAAATGAAAATGGCCAGAAAGCCGAGGAACGATTGTTGGTTTCTCACAAAACCTCCAAAACACTGGTTGAATCAACCACCTCGCAGCAAGCTGTCGAGATATGAGATGAACGCCATTATATCGCAGCAAGATACGGACAATTGACACTCCTTCCGCGTGAGCGGTATTAAACAAATTTAACGATTAAAAATACCCGTGTCAAATTCATTCCATGAGGTTTTTATCATTCCTCAGGGATGGATGATAAAGTCTGTTATGACATGGATAAGGACTTCTTCCAACATTCCAATGCAAGCTATTTGTAGAAACTCAACGGCGGAGCAGATAATCTCCGCCGTTGAAAAATCCGTCATTATTTATGGAGTCTTAAAATCAAACTTATGGCACTGCGCGCAGTAGTTTTCCGATTTGGCGTGCTGATGATGGCAAAGATTGCAGTCCAGCTCCGTCCCGTAATGAGGCGACGTATGCGGATTGGTCGGTTTGACATCCTTTGTTTTCTCCGCAAGCTTGGCCGTGCTGCCGTGACAGGCCACGCACTGCTCCATGGTCAGCGCTTCCGGTGTTTTGGTCTTTCCGTGGCATTTAATACAATTGATACCCGCCAGCAGATGAACGTGGCTGCCCGGTAATTTGCCGATCAGGCTCAGATTATCCCTGGTGTGGCAGGCCTTGCATGCAGCCCAGGTCATCGCTTTGGTGTCGGCGTGCTTTTGGGGTAATTTCTTTTGCTTAACATGACAGGCGGCGCAGTCACCGCCCTTGAATTTTGCTTGTTCCATTTTGGGTGCGGCCCAGATAGCCTGGCTGAAAACCACAGCAACTATAAGGCTGAATAAAACGGCGACTGCTTTCGTTAACTTTGGATTAAGATTTCTTTTCATACGCCTCCAAAATGATTCTAATCCCGCTCACGCGGGACGAGTGTTAATTCTCCGCAGCTTGCTGCGAAACAATGACGCTCATTTCATACCTCGGCAGCTTGCTGCGAGGTGGTTGATTAAAAGGCCGGACAACCGGAAAGGTACGCGCATTTCCGGTTATCCGGGGAAATGATTGTTATCAGGCCTTCTCACCCTGCAGCATTTTTGCCCGCAATACGGCCGAAAACGATACAGTCTGCCATGGCCACGCCACCCAGGCGCACTGCCCCATGGACACCGCCGGTTACCTCTCCGCAAGCGTAAAGTCCTTTAACGGGATTCATGTCAAAACCGTAAACCTGAGCGTTTTTGTTGATCAACAATCCGCCCATGGTGTGATGAACTTTAGGCCAGAGACGCGCTGCATAGAAAGGCGCTTCGACGGTCGGCCTGGCGTCCTTGAAGATCATGCAGTCGAAATCATCGTCCTTCTTTTTCTCGACAAAAGAGTTCCAGCGTTTGATTTCTTCGAGGAAGACTGTCGCCGGCATATTATATTCCTTGGCCACCGCTTCCAGAGAGTCGAATTTTTTAATAGCCCCGGACTCCATCCCCAATTTCAGGGCGTTGGGGAATACCTGTTTGGGCACGGCATAGGAATCTCCCATGATAATGACCGGATGTCCGACAAGGATGATGGCATCCGCCCGCTCTTTGCGGTTTCCTGTTTCCTTGAAAAAGCGCTTGCCCGTCTTGGGATTGATCATCGGACCGTAGCCTACGAGTCTCTCGCAAAACAGCGGGACCTGACCAAAGCCCTTCTCGTCCGGGCTTGTCCATGGGCCAAGCTGTATCCAGTCCATCTGGACATCCATGGCTCCCACAAGGCACGCGGCCAGCAGTGCCTCGCCTGTTGCACCCGGCTGATTCGTGGAGAACAACTTGTCTGTCAGGCGAGGATCATGAATCTGGCGCAGCGCGACATCGTTGGAAAAACCGCCTGAACTGAGCACAACAGCTCTCCGTGCCTTGATAAAAGCAGCCTTTCCCGAATTATCATCGGGGAATTTATAACCCTTGCGGACCTCCATGCCGACAATCCGTCCTTCTTTATCGGCCAGAAATTTCACCAGCTTGGTGCGCAGCTGAATTTTCACACCAAGCTCCTTGGCTTTGGCCAGTTCCTTGCTGACCAATTCTGACCCTGAAGAATTGATCGTCCCATTGGCCCGCTTGACGGAGTGGCCGCCATGAAAATTCAGCCGCGTGTACTTTACTCCGAGATAGGATTCAGTCCATTCCAGAGCTGCTTTAGCATTATAGGCCACAATTCCGGCAAGCTCGGGATGATTCAGATAAAGCCCCGCTCTCAGCATGTCTTTCAACATGAGTTCGGGCGAATCCTCAACACCGTTTTCCTTCTGCAGTCTGGTATCCGGAGCGCAGAAATCTCCGCCATTGATGATCGAGTTTCCGCCGTACACCGGCATTTTCTCCAGCACGGCAACGTCTTTGGCCCCGGCATTTTTCGCCTCAATGGCAGCTGCCAGTCCCGCAAATCCGCTGCCGATAACTACAACATCGTACGTTTCGTCCCACTTTTTGGGCAGCGGCTCGCAGGCCGCTTCCGCTTTGCCCGGAAGGATCGGAAGACCGGTTGTGACCAGCCCCGCAATCGCCGCCGCTCCTCCCGCCGTTTTTAAGAAATTTCGTCTGCTTAATGCTTTATTCGAATCGTCCTGCTTCATTTGATGCCTCCTCTCCGATGTCTATCAAAGGACATGCTACAAGAAACTATACCGAATACTTAATGAAATGAGCTGACTTTTGCTTCAGGACTGACGAGATTAATGCGTTTCAAGCAAAACTCAGATCATCCTGTTTGACGGTATCTAGTATACCTACATAAGAATTCAAGTCAACGATAAATGTTTTCTGTGCAGATCCAAAATATGCTTTGCCGCAAAGAATTTTCACAACGGCCAGAGATCGGAATATAGTCTGTATTATGCTGAATGTATTGGCGTATTTATTAAGTATCCGCTAAAATTCTGCGATCTCCGGCCGTACTTTGCCGTACAATTTATGCAAAGATGATTTTTTTTGTACGCCGGCAGGAGAGTCTTTCCGCGCAAGTGGGCAGTTAAATTGCCTATCATTAAATGAGGCCGCATGAACTGCTTTTGGGACATGTTTTGGATGCGGTGTATAAGAAGATGCCTGCCCGCCGCAGGAAAGGAGGCCTGATGAATGCCCGAGGTATTCCGAGGTATTGATCCGGCTGCTGCAAAGAAAGCAGGCAACGCATCCGAAAAAGAAAAAGAGCTTTTCCGTTTGAGGATAAAGCTCTTTTTTATGGATTGCGGCATGATGTCCCATAGGGAAACCGTCGTTCTTATGTTCCCAGGTACGCTTTCTTCACTTTGTCGTTGGTAATCAGGTCTTTGCTCAAACCTTCCAAAACAAGATGGCCGTTTTCCAGAACATACCCATGGCGCGTGATCATGAGGGCGATCTGAGCGTTTTGCTCGGACAAGAATATCGTAATACCCATTTTATTGAGCCGCGTGATTGCATCGGCAATACCTTCAACCACCAGCGGCGCCAGCCCCATGGAAGGCTCATCCAGAAGCAGCATTTCCGGCTTGGACATGATCGCCCGGCCGACCGCCAGCATTTGCTGCTCACCGCCGCTGAACGTCCCGGCCATCTGCTTATATCTTTCCTTCAATCTCGGAAACAGCGTGTAAACCTGCTCCAAGGTTTCCTGGACGCCTTTCTTATCTTTACGATGATAAGCGCCCAGCATCAGATTTTTATAAACGGGAAGCCCGGGAAACAGCTGACGTCCCTCAGGACAAAGCGCTATGCCCTTACCGACAATCTTATGGGCGGGCATGTGGCTGATATCTTCACCCTTGAATTCAATCTTCCCTTTTGACGTCGGAAGCACGCCGACAATCGTCCGAAATAAGCTGGTCTTTCCGGCACCGTTTCCGCCCAAAAGCGCAACAAAGTCCCCCTGGGCAATCTGCAGCGATACGTCATGGATAACCTGATGCTCGCCAATCATGGTGGTTACGTTCGTTAATTTAAGCATCCTTTTTTCTTCCTAAGTAGGCTTCGATTACCTGCGGATCCGCGGCGACATCCGCCGGCTTCCCTTCAGCAATTTTCTTGCCGTAGTTTAATACAACAATTCTGTCGGCCAAATCCATGATCATCCGCATTTTATGCTCGATCAGACAAACCGTAATGCCTTTTTTATTGATTTTACGGATCAGTTCCGTGATCATTGCCGTATCTTCCTGGATCAACCCGCCCGTCGGTTCATCAAAAAGAATCAGTTTGGGTTCGCTGATCAGGGCGATCCCGATGGAAAGAAGCCTTTGTTCTCCCTGAGAAATCGTGGAAGCCGTATCGAAGGCCCTGGAGCCAAGACCAACAAATTCAAGCGTCTCGATGACTTTTTCTTCCACTTTCTTTTTGTCTTTTTTCCATTGCGGCGTGTGCAGGATGCCTCCCCAGAAGCCGCTCTTCGTGCATTTATAATACCCCAGCGCCAGATTGGCCACAACCGGCAGCTTTTCAAAAAGAGCAGTCAACTGGAAAGTCCGCGCAATGCCCTTACGGGATATCTGATTGGGGCTTAAACCGGCAATTGCTTCACCGGCAAAGTCTATGCTGCCGGACGTCGGCTTGCCCGATCCGCTGATTAAACTGAAAAGAACGGATTTGCCGGCGCCGTTAGGACCGATGATGGCCAGAATTTCTCCTTCGTTGACTTGAAAGGTCACATCATTGACAGCGACTGTGCCGCCAAAACTCTTTATCAGATTTTCACCTTTAAGCAGCACGTTACGCCCCCACCTTTGATTTCTTCAACTTTTCACTAACTGTTTTGTACAATCCCAGGAAACCTGACGGGAAGTAAATGATTACGACGATCAAAAGGAATCCGAACAGAAGCATCTGGTAATCCTGCAGGAACTGCAGATATTCTAAAAGGATTGGTATGACAAAGGCGCCGATGATCGGTCCGGCCAGTGTCGTAATACCACCGAGAAGTATATACATGATGAAGTTGAAGGTCATGCCGATCGATGCGACTGAAGGAGAAATACTGCCAATCAGACTGGCATAGATACCACCGGCCAGCCCGGCAAAGAAGTTGGCGACAACGAAAGAGAGCAGTTTGGTGCGGAAGGTGTTAATACCCACCGCTTCTGCCAGATCTTCATTGATTGCTGTTGCCAGAAAGGTCATCCCCCGCAATGATTTAGTCAGACGATGCATGACAACCAGCGTCAGCATCAGGAAGAATAACACGAGATAGTACTGCGGGATCTGAGATTGAAAAGTAAGCTGCCCTAAACCTGGAATGGAAATCGCACTGGGTACGGGAATTCCGACAATACCATTGTGTCCTCCCGTCAGCTCCATCCAGTTACCCGCGACAAGATAAATGATTTCTCCCAGACACATCGTCGTAATGGCAAAGTATGCGCCCCGTGTGCGCAGCGCCGGAAGACCGACCACAAGCCCCACAAGGGCCGAGAGGAGAGCGGCAGCCGGTAACGCCAGCCAGAAATTCCAGCCCAGGGTATAAGTGAGAATCGCGACACCGTATGCACCGATGGCGAAAAAACCACCGTGCGCCAGCGATGCCTGCCCCGTGTAACCCATGATCAGGTTTAAACTCAAAGCACCGATTGCAAAAAGCAGGCTCATTGTAATAACCTGAGCATAATACCGGTTCGTTATAATAAGAGGAAGAACCAGGGCTATAATCAGAACAACCAGATAAAACCAATTCGCCTTCAACCACTTCATCATCTGCCCTTAATCTCCTTCCCGAACAAACCGGTTGGTTTTATAGCAAGAATCAGCACCAGTGCGCCGAAACCAAATACATCTTTGTAAGCCGCCGAAAAATATCCCCCACCGATAGCTTCAATTAATCCAAGGATGATGCCGCCGGCAATCGCGCCGGGGATACTGCCCATCCCGCCGAGAATGACGATGACGAAAGCCTTCATGCCGACCATCATTCCCATGCTCGGTGAAATCATGAAAATGGGCGCCACCATACAGGCGGCAACAGCGGCCAGCCCGGTGGAAATGGCAAAAGTCAGGGCGGATACCCGGTTCACATTAATGCCGACGAGTGTGGCACCTTCTTTGTTCTGAGCCACTGCTTCAATGGAACTGCCCAAGGTCGTCTTCTTGATAAAGAGCTGCAGCAGGACGATCATGCCGAAGGCAACGCCGATAACCAGCAGGCGCTGAGTGGACATGGTAATGCCGAAGGCGTCGATGATGCCGGGATACGGATTCGGAATACGGTGACCTTCGGGTCCCCACAAAATGACAACCGCGTTTTCCAAAATAATGAGAGCACCGAGTGCTGCGATGAACGGATTGATACCGGGTGCGTTGCGCACTGGCTTAAAAACCAAAAATTCCAGAACAACGCCGCCCAGAGCCAGGGCAATTGCGGATACAGCCAATGCAGGCCAGTAAGTGAAACCGAAAATGGTCATCACAAAGAAACAGACATAAGCACCGAGCATGTACATCTGCCCGTGCGCAAAGTTCGGCACGTGCAAGATACCATAAACCATCGTCAAACCTAGCGCGACGATGGCGTACGTACTACCCAACATGATCCCATTAAATACTTGTTGTAAAAATAGTTCCATTTAGACTCCATCGCCCGATTGGCATTGCCCCGCACACTCACTTCAATGTCGGCTGGGTGAGGCGGCGTACAATTTTTAGTCAAGCTTAAGTTAATCAACGTTGGCAGGCTTCATAAATGAGCGACACCCTTTTGTCAAGGGAAAAATACTTTTTTCTCGTCAATTTTCGCAAATCCGCAAGGAGCCTGAATCACAGAGCCTGTCTGCATTACGTCATGACCAGCAGTCACCAAAAACCACTCCCGAGGCTCTTTCTTCACGCTCAAAAATGAGCGCGAGACAACCGCAATTCACTGTTGACTTCAACTACATTATCAAGTAAAAAATGCATCCTCAGTCTCAAGTAATCTGATCAAGGGATGAATGCGGATGATCCGTTCGGCACTCTTAGTGACATTAGGCGTAGCGATTACAGCATTTCTCTCGTTCTGGGCCGTCGTTTTTTCCTTTTTTGCCAACGCGGAAAATAACGTTCATAAACTCGCCAACCTCTGGGGCAGGATTTTGCTTGCGATCTGCAACACAAAGGTTGAAGTCATCGGCAAGGAAAATATCCTGAAGAGCAGGCCTCAGGTATTTATGGCCAACCATCAAAGCGATTTTGACATCCTGATTACCCTGGCCTATGTTCCGGGTCAGTTTCGCTGGATTGCGAAAAAGGAATTGTTTGCAATTCCCGTCTTCGGCCGTGCCATGAGGGGCGCGGGCTACATTGAAATCGACCGGCAAAATCATGAAAAGGCCATGCAGAGCCTGGACCTTGCCGCGCTCAGAATCCGTCAGGGCAAATCGGTCATGACCTTCCCTGAAGGCACGAGAAGCCGGGACGGCGAGATCAAAGCTTTCAAACAGGGTACTTTTTACCTGGCCATTCAGTCCGGTGTGCCTATTGTCCCGATTACCATCATCGGCAGCGGCAACATCATGCGGAAGCGATCACTCAAAATCAATCCGGGAAGAATAAAGCTGGTGATCGATAAACCGATCTCCACAAAAGGCTGCACGTTGGAAAACCGGCAGGAACTGATTAATAGAGTCCGACAGGTCATCATCAGGAATTATGACGCTTATCGGGAAACCGGCGCGGCGAGCATCAAAGACGTGCAGCCGGAAATGAAGACGGCACTCTAATGGAAGAAACCTCCCAGAATCATCCTCATAAACGAATCCGCGAGATTAAAGGTGTTATCTGCCTGGCCCTGGCCGTTTTTCTCCTGCTGTGCCTTTTTTCCTATTCTCCCCAGGACCCTTCTTTCACCCGCTTCGTAGCCGACGGATCACCCACGCACAATCTCACCGGCAAATTCGGTTCTTATACCGCTGATTCGATCATCCGCCTATTGGGCATTGCCTCCTTTGTTCTCCCCCTGGCGCTCCTGGCCTGTGCGTTTCAATATTTCCTGCGCCCTGCTATTGTTCTGGATGTACAGCGGATCATCGGATTTATTTTCTTCACGCTCTCGTGCGCCGGATTATTTGGCGCGCTGATTGAAGGGGGCATCACCGTCCACGCAGAAAAACTCCGGGCAGGTGGATTGGCGGGCGCGGGCATTGTCCGATTCCTGCTCGGCTATTTCAATCTGGCGGGCACCTATATTATTTTGATCTTCGTTTTCATCGTCTCTCTGTTTTTTATCGTCGAGTTTTCTCTCGTGTCGGTAACGGAAAAATTTTCAAAGGGGGTGCAAAAGGGGTTCTTATCCCTTAAGAACAGCTTCACGTCATTTTTTCCCCGCTTCTTCTCCCGCCTGAAGATCGAAAAGACTTTGCCGCCCGTTATGGAAGATTCCGAACAGACGATGGCCCCCAGGAAAGCGAAACCAAAAAAAATCGAGCAGACGCATTTCGATTTCTCCAAGCTTAAATCCGACGGCAAGTTCCAACTGCCGCCGTTCACGCTGCTCGAAGAGCCGCCCCAGAAAGACGCGCGCGTTAAACGTGACCACCTGATAACGAATTCGCGCATCCTTGAAAAGAAACTGGCGGATTTCGGCGTGGAGGCCCGCGTCGTAGAAGTGATGCCCGGTCCCGTCATTACCATGTATGAACTTGAACCCGCACCCGGTGTCAAGATCAACCGCATCACCACACTGGCGGACGATCTGGCTCTGGCGCTGATGGCCCCCAGTATCCGCATCCTGGCACCGATTCCCGGCAAGTCCGTCATCGGCATCGAAATTCCCAACCTCAAACGCGATCCGGTTTTCCTGAAGGATGTTCTGAACAATGACGCGTTTACGAACTCGTCTCTGCGTCTGCCGATCGCACTGGGCGTTGATTTTGTGGGCACGCCGGTTATAGCGGATCTGTCCAGAATGCCGCACCTGCTTATTGCCGGAACCACCGGGTCGGGCAAAAGCGTGGCGCTCAACGCCATGATCTGCAGCATTCTATTCAAGGCGCAGCCGGACGATGTCAAATTTTTGATGGTCGATCCCAAACGGCTCGAGTTGTCCTCCTATGAAGGCATTCCCCATCTGATGCATCCGGTCGTGGTAGATCCCAAGAAAGCCTCGCAGGTGCTGCGCTGGACGGTGGAAGAGATGGAACGCCGGTACCGGGTCATCAGCGCGCTGGGCGTGAAGAGCATCGATGCCTACAATGAAATGCTCCTCACCGGCGCCAAGGGCAAGCCGGCCACACCCGTTAAAGACCTCCGGGCGGAGACTCTGCCGGGCTCGGAGACGGCGGAAGATTCGGCAAAAGGCGCACCGCCCTTTCAACATGTCCGGCTTCCTTACATTGTCGTCATTATTGATGAACTGGCGGACCTGATGATGGTCGCCTCCCGGGATGTGGAAGAATCGCTGACGAGGCTCGCCCAGATGGCGCGCGCTGCCGGCATTCACCTGATCCTCGCGACGCAGCGCCCGTCTGTGGACGTCATCACGGGGCTCATCAAGGCCAACTTCCCCACGCGCATCTCGTTTAAAGTTTCATCCAAAATCGACTCACGCACCATTATTGACCAACCGGGAGCCGAACTGCTTCTGGGCGCGGGCGACATGCTTTTCATTCCGCCCGGCACATCCAAGCTCACCCGCATCCACGGCGCCTACCTGTCTGATTCGGAAATATCGCGCATCGTTGATTTCATCAAAATGCAGGCCCAGCCGACTTATGACGCATCGATCGAAAAATTTCAATTCGAGTCCGCACAGACCCAGCATGAAGAAGACGGAAACGATGAAAAATATGACGAAGCCGTTGCGCTGGTCGGCGAATTGGGGCAGGCTTCGATTTCACTGGTCCAGCGCTATATGAAGATCGGCTATAACCGCGCCGCCCGCATGATCGAACAAATGGAACGCGAAGGCATCGTCGGCCCCTCCGACGGCGCAAAACCCCGTAAAGTCCTGATCAGGAAATTGCCGCAGTGAAAAAGAACCATCCCGGAAAACTGCACATCATTTCTTTAGGCTGCTCCAAGAATCTCATTGATTCGGAAGTCATGGGCGGTCTGGCGCACGCAGCGGGCATGACACTTGTTGAGGATCCTCAAAACGCGGATGTCGTCATCGTCAATACCTGCGGCTTCATTCAAGCCGCCAAGGAAGAAGCCCTGGAAGTCATCCTGACCCTGGCGCACGAAAAGAAGAAACACCGTCCTGATCTGAAGCTGGTGGTCGCCGGCTGTCTCGCCCAGCGTTATGGTAAAGATCTGCTCAAGGAAATCCCGGAAGTGGATTTATTCATCGGTACAGGCGAAGTCGGAAATGTCGCCGGGCATCTGCAGAATTTGAAAGCGGAGAACCCGCATCGCGCCGCGGTCCTTTCTAAACCGGATTTTCTGATGACGGCATGGCATGAGCGGATTTTATCCTCCGCATCTTCCACCGCTTATCTGAAAATCTCGGACGGCTGCTCCAACTGCTGCACCTACTGCGCGATTCCGTCGATCCGCGGCAAGGCGCGCAGCCGAAGGCCCAATGACATTTTGCGGGAAGCCGAAAACCTTGTGGCCCGCGGCATCAAAGAAATTATCGTCATCGGCCAGGATACGACAGTTTACGGCCGGGAGTTGCAGGACCGCCCGAAGCTTTCCCGACTTCTCACGGACATGGCGTCGCTCTCGGGCCTTCACTGGCTGCGGCTGCTTTATGCGCATCCGGCGCACATGGCGACGGACGTTCTGGAAGCCATGGCCAACCACAAAAATATTTGCCGCTACATCGATCTACCGGTTCAGCATATCGACGATACGATCCTTGCAGCCATGAACCGCAAGGTTTCATCAGACCGGATAAAGGAAATCATCCGTCAGGCCAGAAGCATCATGCCCGACGTTGCTCTGCGCACATCTCTGATTGTCGGTTTTCCCGGAGAAACGCCAAAGCGGTTCGAACACCTCATCGACTTTGTCCGCAAGATAAAGTTTGATCATCTGGGTGTTTTTACCTTTTCCCGGGAGGAAGGCACGAACGCGGCAGCACTGCCTTCACGGATTTCAGAAAAAGAAAAGGAACGCCGCCGTGAATCAATCATGAGCGAACAGGCCGATATTTCTCATACCATCAACCGGAAATTGATTGGGACGATACAGGAAGTGCTGATCGAAGAAAAGAGCGACCGTGAAGGTTACGCCTTTGTCGGACGCTGCCGGAGGCAGGCCCCGGAAATCGACGGCGTCACGTACGCCAAAGGCAGCAGCATAAAAATCGGGAACATTGTGAAATGCGAAATCACCGAAGCTGATCACTATGATCTATTCGGTAAAGTGATCTCCTGACGGAGGAAGACGGCTCGTTTCTTCCGTTGCGTCATGATGACGGACTGGAGTCGTAATTTAACGCTTTACACAGGGGAGAAAAAGTAGTGATGCGTAAGTCTATCCGATGGATCGCCGTAATATTTTTCTTCGTTGTTGTCGTCTCTGGTACACTGTTGTCAGGCGCGGCGGATTTATGGGCTCAACCGGCGGCCGGTCTCAGACAACAGATCGAGGGGAACTGGACACTCGCCTCCATTTACAACGAATGGCCGGACGGCAGAAAGATCGAGCAGTTCGGGTCCCACCCCCGGGGAAGCATGATGCTGGCTCCGGACGGCCGCTTCTCCATCTTCTTCATGAAGGCCGGTCTCCCGAAGTTCACCTCCAACAATCGGCTCACAGGAACCGCCAGGGAAAATCAGGCAGTCGTCCAGGGATGCATCGCCTACTTCGGCAGCTACATGGTTCAAAATGAGGAGGACGGGGTCGTGATGCTGATGGTCGAGGGATGCACTTTTCCCAACTGGGACGGCCAGCATCAGAAGCGCCGCATGACCGTGAGCGGAGATACGCTGAAGGTCATAAACCCGGCCTCGGGAATCGGCGGGACCAGTTACATCGTCTGGAAGCGGGCGAGGCAGGAAAATCAAAATTCACGGATACGATTCAATCCGATAATCCGGTAAACGATTGACGGCGTTTTGCATAGCATCGAGAAGCCGGTCGCAGCATCCGGGAAAGCTCGCCGGGGATATCGCGCACGCCGAAGGTTTTTCCCGAAATTTGCCCAGAACCAGCTTTTCTTTATTGCCGGGGAGAAGTTCAATGCCGGGTACAGCGTCACTGAAACCCGCCCACCGGTCAAATCCTGTTTGACAACAAGGCAACAACTAATTATAGTGCCTCACAATCTTAAGCAAGGTATGATCAACTGATGCAAATTGCCGATGTTTTCTCAGCCTATCGCAGCGAAATGAGCCAGGTCGAAGTTCATTTGGACCGCTATATCACCTCCGACGTCAAACTGATCCCCGAAGTCGCGCATCACCTGATCGACAGCGGCGGCAAACGTTTCCGCCCTCTTTTGCATCTGATCTCGTCGCGTCTGTGCGGCTACTCGGGCGAGTCGCGCTTTCCCCTCGCGGGCGCCATCGAATTCATTCACACGGCAAGCCTCCTCCATGACGATGTCATCGACGAAGCGGTCATCCGCCGCGGCAAGACCTCGGCCAACAACGTTTGGGGCAACGCCGCGAGCGTCCTGGTCGGCGATTTTCTTTATTCCAAGGCCTTCAAGCTTTTGTCCGAAATCGGCGACATCAAGATTGTTCAACTCATGTCGAAGATGACCAACATCATGTCGGAGGGCGAAGTCTTTCAACTCATGAAGTGCGGAGATACGTCTCTATCAGAGGCGGAGTACTTAAGCATCGTCGAAAAGAAGACCGCCGTGCTCATTTCCGCCGCATGCGGGAGCGGGGCGGTCCTGGGCGGCGCAGCACCTGCGCAGACCGAAGCCCTTGAACAATACGGCTACAAAATAGGCATGGCATTTCAGATCACGGACGATACACTCGACTATATGGCCCGGGAAGAAGACTTCGGAAAATCCATCGGCAAGGACCTCGAAGAAGGCAAACTGACGCTGCCGCTCATTTACACACTTGCAACATGCAGTCGGCCCGATCGCGAGATGGTCAAAACAGCCATCGAGCAGAAGGCACTGACGCCTGATGCCGTCCGGAATATTTTTGCCCTGGTCCGGACCTCCGGAGGCATTGACTATGCACTCGCCCGCGCGGAAAAATTCGTGAGCGAGGCAAAGAACGGACTGGCGGTTTTCGCCGACGGAACTGAAAAAGAGCACCTGCTTGCCGTGGCCGAATATATTCTTTCCCGAAAGATTTAATCCCGCTTTGCGGGACAAGCGTTAATTCTCCGCAGCTTGCTACGAAACTACGACGTTCATTTCATACCCAACAGTCTGCTGCGAGGTGGTTGATCACTGCTATCATCATTCCCGGCCGCAATCTGCCGGGCTTCAGGAGCGACAGGGCCTGGCGATCCGCACGGAGACCATGGCGGGGGCGCGATGGAGTCATTCCATGTTGCGTTTGTGGAAAAATATCAGCCGGCTTTCCCCGCGGCCAATCGACAAACACCTCGCGTGATCAGCCTACCCCGGCTGAATTTAATTATTTCCCGTTTGCCGCCGGATCAGCGATGAAGGACGGGTCACCGTCATAGGGCACAAGATAGGCGTCTCCCGTATTCGGATTCGGCGCACCGTGTCCGGAATAGTAGACGAAAACGGAGCTGTCTCTTTCAACATTGTTTTGCAGCCATCTGCCCAGATATTTATCGTTTCACGGGCAGCGGATCACGGTTTGAAGGCTTCGACCAGCGCATCCATTTGCTCGCCTACGCCCAGCATTCTCACCTTGATAAAACCGGCCTCTTCGAGGCCTTTTCTCATTTCAGCGAAGGTGTAGGTGGAACCTCCCTTCGTATTCACGAGCATATTGACGGCAAAAATTGCCCCCGCTTTCGGCCGGGTGCGGAGAGGGTCCATGACATGGTCGCGGATGATCACCCGTCCCCCGGATACCAGTGCGCGGTGCACCTTTTGGAACAGTTCAACGTTTTGGGCCGGGCTGTTCTGGTGAATGATGGCGGATAGCATCGCCAAATCGTGTCCGCCGGGCAGCTCATCTCGGTAAAAATCACCGGCCACGAGACGGACGCGGCTGAGCATTCCGGACTCAGCCAATCGCTCGCGGGCAATGGGAATGACCGCAGGCCTGTCAAAAAGCGTCGCCGTCATTTCCGGAGCAGCCCGAAGAAAGGCGATTGCATATGTCCCGGAGGCGCCGCCTATGTCGATAAGGTTTTTTGCCTTGCCCGGCCCGACGGCCGTAACAATCTTTTGCGCCAGCGGCACTCCGATGACATGCATCGCCCCGATAAAGGCCTGGAGTTCATCGGCATTCCGGGCTACGGACGACTCCGTTTCCATTGATTGTGCCGGCCTGATTTTGTCGGTCAGACCCGACCAGCTTTCCCAAAGGTGCACCGCGTGGAGAACCATCGGCAGGACCGACCGCGGGCTCTTATCGCTCAGGAAAGCGGCAGCGTCGACCGTCGTGAGATAGGTATTGTCTTCCTGTTTGATAATCAAATCCATCGCAGCCAGAGCATCGAGAAGAATTGTCAGACCCCGCAAATCGGCATGCAGTCGGCCGGCCAGACCTTCGGCGGTTGATGGCCCGTCGTCAAGCAAGGTAAAAAGATTCAACTCGGCCGCGGTGAGAAGAATCCGGCTTTCCATGAATTGTCTGGCGAGCTTCAAGATGGCTTCCGGTTGACGATCATCTTTCATAGGTTCGGCACCCCCTCAATATACTGATCTTATCCCAAAACTTTTTTAAGAAGCCAGGCCATCCGCTGGCCGAGAGTCTTCGCCATCTGAACGCCTTCTTCGTCGCTCTGAACATCTCCGACATTCCGGCCGATGCCGATTGCCCGTCCCGCGATGATCATCTGGCCAGCGAGAAAAAAATGATTCAGCGAATCAATCGTGTGGATGCCGCCCGTCCGCCGCAGAACGGCAATGGAAGCACCGATTTTATTTTTGTAAAGTCCGCCGTTGGCCATCGATACGAACCCGGCGCGGTCGATCAGCGCCTTCATCTCGGCCGTCATATCGGCAAAATAAACGGGCGAAGCCAGGATAATCCCGCTCGCGCCCGTCATCTTTTCGATATATTCATTGGCGGAATCGTCTTTAACCCCGCAGCGGCCATCCCGGTTTTCAAAACATTTATAACAGGCGATACATCCGTGGATACTCATTCGGGACAGTTGAACCGCTTCGGTTTTCACCCCTTCTTTTTCAAGCTCGGA
>Ga0351840_1092_pt2 | contig 16342 bp, 16 predicted proteins | sample BONcelHFGM3001E5_FD_206883 | JGI IMG/M metagenome (GOLD analysis project Ga0351840, IMG submission 206883) | Enriched cells from coal bed in the Powder River Basin, Montana, United States - BONCAT cells FGM rep1 HSBNCT.FGM.300.1.E5 ... | reverse complement strand
GCAAAAACCGATTCATAGTCGCTGGAAATGTAACCGCTGCCGAAGCTTTCCGCCAGCCCCAGAACGAGACCGCCCAGCATGGCGCCGGGGATGCTGCCGATGCCTCCCAGAACGGCGGCCGTAAAGGCCTTGATGCCCGCATTAAAGCCGATATAAAAATTGATCCGGCCGACATGGGAGGCGATCAGAATGCCGCCTATCGCCGCGAGCGCCGAGCCGATGATGAACGTGCGGGAGATGACACGGTTGACATTGACCCCGGTTAAGAGGGCCATTTCCTGGTCCTGCGCCGTGGCCCTCATGGCCCTGCCCATTTTCGTGAACTTCAGCAGAAGCGACAAGGCTATCATGACCCCAGCGGAAGTTAAAATGATGATAAAGTCCGAAGGACCGATCCAGGAACTGATCCTGTCGAGAAAACCCGACTGCGGCAGCAGATTGGGGAAGGGGAGAAAATCCGACGTCTGAGCCAGCATGACGTAATTCTGTAAAAAGATGGACATGCCGATGGCGCTGATCAGCGGCGAGAGCCGCGGAGCCTTTCTCAGCGGTTTGTAGGCGATTTTTTCAACCGTGAAGCCATAGGCCGCGGCATAGAGAATCGCGACGATGCCTGCCAGGATCAGCACGGACAAACCGGTGAACCCGTGCATGGTGAGGATGGAGGCAGCGATCAGCGCGGTAAATGCGCCGATCATGTAGATTTCACCGTGGGCAAAGTTGATGAGCTGCAGAATGCCGTAGACCATCGTATAGCCCAGGGCAATGAGCGCATAGATGCTGCCGCGAGTGAGTCCTCCCAAAAATAAATCCCAAAAGAAGTTCATTGACTGTTGCCTGTATCGGGCCGGCATGAGGCGGCGGCCGCCTGCGCGAACCTCATCAGGGTCACGTGCGGCTGATTGGAGCGTCCCGGCGATTATTTCAATTCGGCATACGTTCCATTCTTAACCTGATAAATGGAGAAGCCGACGCCGATGGCGTCGCCCTGGTCGTTAAATTTTATTTTCCCCAGCGGCGTGTCTGTGACGTAGGTGCGAAGCGCCTTATGCAAGGCTTTATATTCCGTGGATCCGGACTTGGTGATTGCATTAACAATCGCCAGCATTGCACTGTAGGCATTGAGATAGAACGCTCCCGGCTCCGAACCGTAGACCTTGCGATGCTCGGCGATGGCAGCGATCGCCAGCGGGTTCTTCGTTGTGTCTTTCGGCCCTGATGCATAGACACCTTCGGCAGCCGGCCCCGCTACTTTGATGAAGGTCTGGTCCTTGACGCCGTCATCGGAGATAAAAATGGTCTTCATACTTCGCTTACGCATCAGCTGAACAACGGAAGCCGCTTCCGGGTGGTAACCGCCGTACACGACCGCGTCCGCCCCTGAATACTTGATTTTCTGGACGATCGCGGAGTAGTCCACAGCGCCGGGTGTGATGCCCTCGTAAAGAACGACTTTGGCGCCCGGCGATCCGTCGAGGTATTTTTTTGCATATTCTGCAAATCCTTTGCCGTAGTCGCCCTTGTCATGAATGACGGCGAATTTCTTCAGTCTCAGCGTTTTGAGAGCAAAATCAGCAACCAGTCTCGCTTGTACATTATCGGGGCCGATGGTGCGGTGAAAGTTCGGGTACCGGCCGGAAAGGGTTAATTCGGGACTCGTCACAGAAGGCGAGATCACGATAAGTCCTGCATCTAAATAAGTGCGCAACGCCGCCTTGGTGGCGCCGCTGCATATGTGGCCGATGACTGCATTTACTTTTGCGGAAACCAGCTTGGTGGCTGCATTCGTCGCGAGCTCAGGTTTACAAGCCTCATCTTCGATCAGCAGTTCCAGTTGTTTTCCGGAAATTCCGCCCTGCGCATTTACTTTTTTAACGACCAGTTCGGCGGCATGAACCGTGGGAATCCCGTAGGATGCCAGGTCGCCGGTATGAGATCCGGCGACGCCGATTTTGATCGTATCGGCACTGAGTGCCGTCGAGAATGCTCCAAGGATCATCAAAAAGAAGGGGATCGAAACCCATCGGAAAAGAAGTTTATTTTTCATTCTGTACTCCCGCATAAGATGGTGCAAAACTACTACTTGAAAAGATCTGCCGCGTCAAGACGCAATCAATGCCCGAATTCTAACGGACTTCATGCGACCGCATTGGGGCTTGTCAACCTGTCGGGATGATGTTAAGGCAGAAAACAACCGGCAACGGGGAAAGCTTTATGGGCGGTAAATCCGGGATGAATAAACTCTACCCTTTCAATAAAAAAGATATTGAACAGATGAAGGCGCTGGGCTTGAAGCCTTCCGATGTGCACGGGCAGTTGGAGGCTTATTGTCGCGGTTCACGATTTATCAAACTCATCCGCCCCTGTAATCCGGGTGACGGTATTCGATCTTATAGAGCGGCCGAGCGACGGCATTTTACCACCCTCTACGATCGTGAAGCTCAGAAACACTGTATTTTGAAATTTGTGCCCGCGTCAGGAGCCGCAAGCCGGATGTTTGCTTCGTGGTTTGCGGCGGCCGAGCAGGGCAGCTTCGGCAACGAGGCACTGGATCGTTCTTTTTTCGATGATCTTCATAAAATGCCTTTCGTCTCGATGCTTCGGAAAGACCGCCGAATCCGCTTGCTGATGAGTGAAAAGAAAGTCCGTCCGGTCCTGGATCATATCCTCCTCTCCGCCGGTCTCCGATTCGGCTGGCTGCCCAAGGCACTTATTCCTTTTCATGCTTATCCGGGCGGTGAAGTGAGGACGGCTCTGGAAGAACATCTCGAAGAGGCTGCCGATTTCATTGGCGACGATGAAGGGCTCTGCCGGCTGCATCTGACGATTTCCAAAGAGCATGCCCAGGCGGTGAAGTCGCTTCTGAAATCAATACTTCCGGAATATGAGAAACGTTTAAACGTCCGATTGGACATTGGGCTGTCAGTCCAGTCGCAGGCGACGGCAATTTTAGCCGCTGATGAGAATAACCTGCCGTTTCGGGATAACGACGGCCGTCTGGTTTTCAGACCCGGCGGGCATGGTGCTTTGCTTCAGAACCTTCAGGCTTTGGATGCCGATCTCATCTATATCAAGAATATCGATAATATCGCTCCCGTCGCTCGGCAAAAAAAAATATTGCCCTACAAAAAAATGCTCGGCGGGCTGGCGCTTGAATTGCGGCATCGTGTCTTCGCGATACTTGAAAGGTTGAAAGAAGGTCGGCCCGGGGCCTGCGACCTGCGCAGCATGGCGGACTTTTGCCGCACAGAATTTAACACACCCCTTCCGCGCGGGTTTTCAAAATGGGCGCCGGTCGAAAGAAGAGAGTGGATATTTCAACGATTGAATCGTCCGCTGCGGGTCTGCGGGGTGGTGCGAAACGAAGGCGAGCCGGGAGGCGGCCCTTTCTGGGTTCGGGAAAACGATGGGTCTAGTACGCTGCAGATTATTGAATCATTCCAGGTCAACCGGCGTCTGAAGAGACAGGCGGACATCTGGTCGGAGGCTTCGTATTTTAATCCGGTCGATATGGTGTGCTGCACGAAGAATTATCTGGGAGAGAAATTCGACCTGGCCGATTTTGTCAATCGGGACGCTTATTCCATTAGCCCCAAAACGGAAAAAGGGCGCCGTCTCAAGGCCCAGGAACTGCCCGGGCTCTGGAACGGCGGCATGGCTTACTGGAATACAGTCTTTGTTGAATTACCGCTGGCGGTTTTCAATCCGGTCAAAAGCATCAATGATCTTTTACGTCCCGAACACCTTGCCGGCAGAACATGACATAAACGCCAAACCCGGCCTCGCGGGTAAGTTACATGATCCGGGACTCGCAATCCTCTTTTGATGCCGCTCCACTCATCAGTGATGTAGCCTGTCCCCGGCAGCTGCAAATGACTTCGGCTTCGCGGTCGGCGGGAGCATCGGAGTATCGAACGCACAAAGCGGCAGCGAATTCCTTTGCGGAATCGTTTCCATAGGGGATAAGAACATAAGGGCCCGGATGGCCGGCCATGTTGAGAACCAGATCATCGTCGCCGGTCAGGCGGCGCAGGGAATCGTTATCGGCATGGTTGCGGCCGACGATAATTTTCACGCCGCCGGGAGTTCGAAAATGCCTCCCATGCTTCAGCAGATCGTAGTCCCTGGTCTGCCGGTCCTCACCCCGGGCCAGGAGATCGCGCAACCGGCGTGAAAACATGGGGTCGGTCAAGAGACAACCGCCGGCAGGCGGAGGGTACTGCCGGATGCCGAATTCATCCGCTAGGCGCATTTGCTCTTTTCGCCCCCGCCCCGAAATATCCAAAAGCTGCCGGCGGTCAAGGACGCCGTCACGCTCCGCCTTGATCGGGTCAAGAAGTTGTCCGGAAAGCGGCCTCAGAATGTAGTCGGCATAACCGGAATTCTTAGCAACGACATAAAGGGATTGTCGGGTCTGAGACATGGGCCGTTGTCCCAGGACCTCGCCGGTCACGAGAAATTCCGCTCCGGTTTCTTCCATGGTTCTGCCGGCAAGATGCAGCATCAGCGTGTGACAATCAATGCAGGGATTCATGTTCTTGCCGTAGCCGTAACGAGGGGCCTTCAGCATCTGCAAATGCTCCGTGGTTATATCGTGAATCAGCAGGGGCAAACCGATCTGATCGGCCGCAGTTTGCGCTTTATCGGCTCCGAAGAAAGGCGTCGTATAGGTCAGACCCGTAACGTCAATATTTTGTTTTTGCACCAGTTTCACGGCCAGGATGCTGTCCAGTCCGCCGGACAGCAGTGCAATTGCTTTTGCCATCGAGAGATATCCAATCTAAAATAAATAAGAGCACCGGAGGTCCGCAGCGCTCGGGATAATGATTTCTTCAACGGCAGGTGATCAGTAGCGGATGATATTGGCCGACCACGTCTCCTGCAGCAAGCCGCGTATTTCCGAATTGAAGTCAAAATTCACAACGTAGAGGCTCTGATCCGTTTTGATTTTGGTGCCGTTGAAACCGAAGTGATAAGGCGGTTGATTTTTGTCCAGGCCGGAAAACGTAAAATAACCGGACGTAAAAACAAAACTGAAACCGCGCAGAAGTTTTTCCAAATTCCTGGCGGGGTCGTCCTGATCTGCTACGAAGATGAGTTCGCTGCCGCTCTTCTCCAGAATATGGATGAACTGGGGCGGCAGATTACGTGAGAAAATAAGCGTTTTCTTTTCGCCTCGAGTAACAACTAAATCAGCTTTGATGGACAGGTTGAACCCGTCTTTTTCAATATTGAAGACTTTGACATCCGCATCCCTTTCTCCCTGGATGCCCAGATAGGACAGCAAAGCATAGGAAAATTCCTTGGCGGAAGAAGTCGGCAGAACCGTCATCGGCGGGAGCGAATAAATTTCCTCCGGCTTAGCGGCCAGGCCCCGCTCCTGTGAAATTTCCGTGATGATCCAGGAATTTTGTTTTGCGTAATTTACGACGGCGCGCGGCAGCAATCCGTTGTCCTCATAAACGAACCGCAGTCCCTGATTGACGGACGTGGACTTTTTTGCATCCTTTCTGGTGATGACCCAGTCCACAAGAAGCTCCATCGGGGGGGCCGAGCCGATGGAAAGAGGATTCTGCGATTTGGTTATCTCGTAGGTTTTGGATACCCCGAATATTTTTTTCAGCATGACAATGATATCGTCTTTATCGTCTATTTTGACCAGATGGTGACTGCTCCAGCGGTCACCGATCATTTTCTTGAGCTGAGCATTGGCGTGTTTATCCATGTCGAGCATGATGGTCGTCTGGTCTTCGAATTCGATAACGGGAATGATGGCACAGTCAATCGTCAGTTGTTCCGTTCGTGATACCGGCAGGTAATAATTTCCGGTGGTGATCATGTTTCCCTTCATTTGTGCGATAATGTGTTTGATGACGGCTATTCGTTCGGCCGGCGTCAAAACAATGGAATCTTTCGCCTTGCCGTCCGTCATATCCGCAAGCGGCGATTCGGTATCGCGGACGGTTTGGCTTTTATCCGGAACCGCCCGGTTCGGTGTCAGGCCTTCAGCACCGGCTTTCGAAGCGGTTCGACCGTCCGGGAGACGAATCATCTGACCGATGTAGATTCTGTTGACGTCTTTGATGTTCGGGTTCATCGATTTGATAAGCAGCAGGGTACTTTGCGTGCGCGACGTGATGCGGAGTTCGCGGTGGGCAATCCGAATGAGACTGTCGCCTTTTTTGACCTGATACGGCTGAGACCCTGTTCCTTCCGGCGACGGAGCCGAAAAAGACGATGCAACGTCTCCCGGGGCGGCAGAACTTTTGACGGGCAGCCTGATGTTCTGTCCTTCATATAATTTGTCCAGATCGGTGATATCGGGGTTCAGCTCCTTGGTCAACTGGTAATAGCGTGGAATATCCCGCTCGGTTATGCCGGGCAGTCGACGAATAATTGCGGAAAGGACATCTCCTTTCTGAACGGTATAAGTCTGCGTGATATTTTTGGCGACAGTCTTCTTGCTGAAGGTCAGTTGCGCCGTGTCTTCACGCTCAGAGAAGGCGGGAGAAGGAAGCAGAACAATCAAAAGAAAGGAAAGAGCAAGAACGTGCTGAAATGCTTTCCTCATTCGTGTGTTGCCTCCCTGTATAATAGAAATATACATAATGGTTTTTGATTACTTTAAGTATGGAGAAAAGTCAATCCCCGTCGGTTCAAGGCGCCGCCACGGAGCCCTTTTAGGGTATCAGACACGCGATAAGCGGGGAAAGCGAAATCAACCACCTCGCAATAAGCCGTCGAGGTATGAAGTGAACGTCATTATTTCGCAGCAAGCGGCAGGGAATTAACGCTCGTCCCGCAACCGCGGGATTAAACAACCTTCTTCATTGCAGCAATTGCGACTTCAATCTGATCGTCATCGGGTTCCCGCGTGGTAATCCTTTGCAGTGCGAGCCCCGGCCAGCTCAGGACCTGCACCAGTTTGAATCCGCTATGTTTTCCCGTAAAGCGGATTGCTTCGTAGGAAATACCTGCAATGACCGGCATCAGCAAAATTTTATAAATGACGCGATGCAGGAAGTCAGGGCGACCCAGAAGCGAAAAGACGAGAATGGAGACAATCATCACGAACAAAATAAAGCTGGTGCCGCAACGGGGGTGCCGGGTAGAGTATTTTTTAACATTCTCGACTGTCAGATCCTGGCCGTCTTCCCATGCAAAAACGGTTTTATGCTCGGCGCCGTGATACATGTAGACGCGCCGCATGTCCGCCATGAGGAGGGTGGCGCCAAGAAAACAGAGAAAAATACCCAGCCGAACACATCCCTCCAGGATATTAAGAAGAATCAAGCTGTCAATATACATCTTTATCTTGGTAAAGAAGAATGCCGGTACGACGACAAAGAAAAAGATTGCAACGGCAAAACTGACAACAAACGAAGCGTACATTTCCCAGCCCTGCGGTTTCTTTTCTTCTTCCGAGAGGGCGACTTCTGCGGAAAACATCAGACACTGAATGCCGATGATCATCATCTCAAACAAGCTGATCGTTCCGCGGACGAACATCCAGCCCAGCGGTTTGTATCGTTTGGTCAACGGGACATAGTCGCGTTCCTGAAAAACGATCTCCTTGTCCGGTCTTCTCACCGCTGCGGCGATTTTCGTACCATGCCTCATCATGACGCCTTCGAGAATTGCCTGCCCTCCGGCGATATCTTCGGGATTCGGTTTGCAGCCCATAGCTTTGAATTCACCATTCATTTTTTATCGTGCGTTTTCTTATAGTATTTGACCAGGGCTGTCAAATCATCATTTGATAAATGTTTATTGCATGTTTGAGATCGAGTGATATAATGCGCCTCAATCATGTTCGAGGACATCAAGGAGGTTGCAAATGGCGACTATGGATGCATCATCCGCCGCTTTTATCAAGGAGTATCAGGATCGTTTTGAAAAGAAACTGAAGGAAACCGAAATTGATCTTCTGGAGCACTGGAAAGCGCAACTGGAAAAGATAGAGACTTCAAGACCGGACAGCATCGCTTCTTTGCAATTACAGATCAAAAAAATGTCGGAGATGATGGGGAACCGCATCAAGGTGCTGAAAAAGGGATAAGATGGAGAGTATTGCTGATTTTTTGTTTGAAGTGGGAATGCTTTGCAAGACCCCCCGCAGCGGTTACCAGTTTCTCGGAAGCGGGCGGGAGTCGGTGGCGGAGCATGTCCTGAGAACTGTATTTATCGGCTACGCCCTGTGCAAACTCAATCCTGCTCTGGATGAGCTGCGCGTTTTGAAAATGTGCGTTTTGCATGATTTGCCGGAGGCGCGAACAGGCGATATGAATTATGTCAATAAAAAATATGTAAAGGTCGACGAAGAGAAGGCGGTCAGAGAATTAACGGAAGGCCTTTTTTTCGGCGACGATATCCGTCAGGCGATCACCGAGTTTAACGCGAAAGAAACAATGGAAGCACAGATTGCCCGAGATGCCGATCAGATTGCGCTCATCCTGCAGTTGAAGGAGTACGGCGATTTGGGGAATAAATATTCCGATGAATGGATCGAATATGCTCTGCAGAGGCTTTCCACCGAAGAAGGCAAGACGCTTGCGGCCCGCATTATTCAGACGGATTCTTCTCACTGGTGGTTTAAAGACAAAAGTGATTGGTGGATTAACGGAACCAGCCGTTGACACATCCATGGGGTTCGGAAAGGAATGTAATGATCAAAAAATGGATTCGTTTGTTGTGTGCGGCGACGCTGATGCTGTCCCTTACGGCATGTGCCCATGAGCTTGGATCGGGGTTGGGATCGGATGTCATCTCCAAACCGGAAGAATACCGGCATATCTATGAGGCAAAAGAGAGAATCATCCTGAAATCGATCGCCGGTGTGCTGAGAGAAAAGAAAATCGGCGAAAACGTATCCGTCGATTACCGTCTTAACACGGTCGATTCGGATTACGTGATTTCGGATGATTGGCGAATAAAGACAAACGCCCGCGTCCGGAGGCTTAATTGGAAGGAATGCGAAGTGAGCCTGGTCGTGACGACGGAGAAGAAGACGAAAGCGGGCTGGGAACTACGGCGTCTGCTGGGTAAGGATCAGTATGACAGTTTTTTCAGCGTGATTGATCTGAAAATCTATGAAGAAATGGCCAAGGTCGAATAAAGAGGCGGAAATATTCTTTCAAAGGGAGGAGCGGTTATGGATGCAAAGAAGAAAATGTCGTCGATGCTCGATGAATTCAAAAATTTTGCACTAAAAGGCAATGTTGTCGATCTGGCGATCGGTGTGATCATCGGGGCGGCGTTCGGCAAAATTGTGGACTCACTGGTGAAGCATATTCTCATGCCGGTGATCAGTGTCATTATCCCGGGTGAACAGGGGTATCTGGCCTGGAAATGGGTGGTCAACGGCAAAGAAATCCCCTATGGCTTGTTTATCGGAGAAATCGTCAACTTTTTGATTGTTGCCGTGGCCTTATATATCTTTATTGTAAAGTTTTTAGGCATGATTATGAAAAGCAAACAGGCGGACAAGGCGGCGCCGCCTCCACCGACAAAAGACCAGGAACTGCTTATGGAAATCCGCGATTTGCTGAAAAAATAGGAATCCGCTGATATTCATGATCTTCCGCGTCCGTCGAGGCGGGAGATCATGATACGTTTTACTCTACCTTGAACTGAACATCTCTGACGACTTTGCCGGAGGCGTCGCGGATTTCGATTTTCCGGTTGCCTTTTTGGCTGTTTATTTTTATCAGCCCGGATTCTCCATTGGGGACCCTTCTTCAACGGCAAATCTGTTTTTAGAATTTCTTCTCCACTGAATATTCAGACAAATGTAACGGTAGTATCTTCGGCAATGTTTTTTAACGTCGACGAAGCAAATGACTTTTTCAGTTGAAGCGGGAAAGGTTTCTGCTACACCTTTGCTGAATGTCCGATTGCGCAAGCGTGAAGTGCTGGATAGCTTGCTCGCTGAAATATCCGTCTTCCTCGATTTCGATATTCCATCTAATCACGCCACGGATGCATGGGTGGAAAAATCCTTTGCCGGGAAATCCGACATCCTCGATATTGTCGCGTCCCCGTCAAAATGCGATAAACAGGAGATTCATTGTCGGAACGTATTTTGCCGGTATTGCCGAACGGTCGCCGACCGCTCTCGTTCTGAAATTGAAGCTGCTGCGATACAACGAAAGCCGGCCGATTGAGGAAGTATTGGCTGCGGAACTGAAGGCGGCAAAATTCATTACCCGGCATCCGGACTTTTTAGAAGGTAACCGGGCAAGGCTTATCGACCGGGATGATGGAGCAAAATAGAATCCTGACAGAATCGAGAAGGTCGATTTGTCAGGATTCCACCCTGAATTCAAGGGTAGACTTCACCGGGATGTCGTCGTGAGGTGCCTGATGCATATCCGGTGAAGCGTTGTCGTTATTTTTTATGATTGCGGAAGAATCCCATCAGGAATTCGGTATCCTTCGGGGACAAATCAAACTTAAATACGGCTTTCTCAATCAGCATGTGCATCGGCTGGCCGGCGCTGTCTTCCAGGCTCGCGGAAATCCATTTAATCGCTTTCTGAATATTTTCACCTTCCGGTATTACTGTTGCCATAATCTGGTTCCTCCTCGTAAAATGAATATACTTGCTCCCCGTCAGGATGAAAGAAATACACTGCAAAGAACGTCTTCATCCCATACTACAATATGACTCAAAAATTAACTAAATTTTGTATAAAATTGTTACCGGAGCGTGGAATTATTAAATACAGCGGGTTGAATACAGTCTATGTCGATACAATATCTGCAAATGAAGGAAAGAATGGAAAGAAATCTTCTATCGTTTTAACACGGATTAAGCGAACGCCTGTCCCAAGTGATCGGGGCTTTCTGAGAGAATGTCAGCGCAATGACGAAAAGTGCCCGGACCGGCGTTTATTGATTTTTGCCGTCGCCACGGATGAGAAATATCGATTGATAAGATGACGGGAAGCATATAAAACGACGCCTGGGATCGATCCCGAATGAAAGGAGATGAATAATGGCCAAGTCACTGAAAGGAACAAAAACAGAGAAGAATTTACTGGCGGCCTTTGCCGGGGAAGCGCAAGCGAGAAATCGTTATACGTACTTTGCCAGTGCCGCAAAGAAAGAAGGCTTCGAGCAAATTTCGCGTTTCTTTCTGGAAACGGCGGAAAACGAGAAAGAACACGCCAAAATCTTTTTTAAATATCTGGAAGGCGGCGAGGTTGAAGTTGTCGCGGCCTATCCCGCGGGTGTTATCGGAGAAACCTTGAGCAATCTGGAGGCCGCGGCCTCCGGCGAAAATATGGAATGGACGACCCTGTATGCGAATTTTGCCGATATAGCAAAAGAGGAAGGATTTGCCGAAGTGGCCCGGTCTTTTGAGCAGATCGCCAAAGTCGAAATGTTTCATGAAAAAAGATATCGCCGACTCGCCGCGAATATTGCCGCCGGCGAAACGTTTAAGAAGAAAGCAACAACAAAATGGCACTGCATTAACTGCGGATATGTACATGAAGGAAATGAAGCGCCCCAGGAATGTCCGGCCTGCAAGCACCCGCAATCCTACTACGAGGTTTTGGCGGAAAACTATTAGGGGGGACCCCTGTTGCCGGTCTTTTGATTCCGGAAAAAACAGCCTGCGCGATAATACGCGGGCTGTTTTTTTATCTCGGACAGGAGATTCTTTTTCTTTGATGGAAGAAGCAATGTTCTTGAACCGATGACGCTCGTTGTGCTTGACAGTGAAAAGAAAATGCCCTAGATTGGCGCAGTTTTTCCAAGAGGAGTCATCGTATGTCCACAAAAAAGCAACGCCGGTCGGATAATTTCAAGGACCGGAAAAAGAAGAAATCCACCCGGATTGCCTATCTGGTCGCCATCATCGGCGGTGTCGTTATATTGCTGGTGCTTTTCTTCGTTATTTTATTTGATGCTCTGTTTCCGATGGAAGATATAAAGAAGAAGGAAAAGAAAATTACAGAAATTTATTTTTCCGATAGTCAGGAGCGTTTTCTTGTTGGCGAAAAACGTTATATCAATAAGGAAGAAGATGCGGCGGGGCAAGCCAGGGAAGTCGTCAAAGCACTCCTCGATGGTTCCAAGACGGGAAACGTCAGCACCTTTCCCGCTCATGTTAATCTGAGGGATGTGAAGGTTGGTAAAGACGGTACGGCCGAAGTCAATTTCAGTTCCGATTTGACAAAATTACATCCGGGCGGTTCCGCTGCGGAAATGGCCACGATCTACTCGTTGACCAATTCGTTGACAACGAACGTTCCGGAGATTAAGGCCGTAAAGATCCTTGTGGAAGGCAAAGCACTTTCATCCATAAAGGGTCACATTTCGGCGATGAATTCTTTCAAACCGGATCCTGATCTCTATGCGCCGGTAAAAGGCGAGAACAACTGATACGCATATGGCGCCAAAAAACAAAATAGCCAAAATACGCAATATCGGCATCGTTGCGCACATCGATGCAGGCAAGACCACGGTCAGCGAACGGATCCTTTTCTATACCGGTAAATCGTATAAGATGGGCGAAGTTCATGATGGTGAAGCGGTCATGGATTGGATGCCTCAGGAACAGGAAAGAGGGATCACGATCACATCCGCGGTGACCACCTGTACCTGGAAAAATTCCGAAATACACATTATCGACACGCCGGGGCACGTCGATTTCACGATCGAAGTTGAACGATCCCTGCGTGTTCTTGATGGTGCAGTGGTTGTCTTCTGTGCGGTTGCGGGCGTCGAGCCGCAGTCGGAAACCGTCTGGCATCAGGCGGACAAGTACGGTGTTCCGAAGATCGCTTTTATAAATAAAATGGACCGCATCGGTGCGGACTATTTTCATGTGATCCGGATGATGCGTGAACGTTTCAGCTCCGTACCCGTGCCCGTTCAAATTCCGGTGGGCAGCGAGGATACATTCCGCGGGGCTATCGATTTGATATCGCGGAAAATGCTGATCTGGGATGACAGCACGCAGGGTATAGACTATCAAGCGGAAGACATTCCTGATGAGTATTCCGAACAGGCGGCGCACGAACGTGAGAAATTGATCGAGACCCTGGCTGATTACGATGACGATCTGGCGGAAAAGTATCTGACCGGTGAGGACTTGTCGGTATCACAAATAAATGCCGCTCTGCGCAGGGCGACCATCGCCCTAAAAATTGTGCCGGTCTTGTGCGGTGCAGCGCTGCGGAACAAGGGGATTCAACCCGTGCTGGACGCTGTCGTCAGCTATCTGCCTTCTCCTGAGGATATTCCGCCGGTCAAAGGCATTAATCCGAAAACAAAGCTAGAAGAAATCCGTCCGAGTTCAGATAAAGAACCCTTGGCTGCACTGGCCTTCAAGATTATGCTGGATGAGGGACGAAAACTGACCTATCTGCGTATCTATTCCGGGCAAATTTCCGCAAATGATGAAGTTTACAACGTTGTCAAAAAGAAGCGTGAAAAGATCGCCAGACTTTTGCGCATGCACGCCAACAAGCGGGAAAGGATCGATAAGGCTTACGCGGGAGAACTCGTGGCGGTCCTGGGATTAAAAGAAACGACCACCGGCGATACCCTTTGCGATGAAGAGCATCCGATCATACTGGAGCAAATGGAGTTTTACGAACCGGTGATTAGTCAGGCGATTGAGGCCAAAACACCCGCTGATCAGGAAAAACTTTCCCAGGCGTTGATCAAATTGACGGAGGAAGATCCCACGCTCCGCGTCAAGTACGAAGACGAGACCGCGCAGACGGTGATATCGGGCATGGGCGAGTTGCATCTGGAAATCATTGTCGACCGACTGAGTCGAGAATTTAATGCTCATGTAAACGTCGGGAGACCGCGCGTGGTCTATCGGGAAACCATTCAGAAAGTTGTTGAAGCGGACGGCGTATTCGATAAAGAATTGGGCGATAAGAAGCATTATGGCCGGATCCGCATCGAGCTTTCGCCGCGCAGGCGGGGAACAGGTAACGAGATCATCAATCAGTTGACTGAGGATATCATTCCGGCAGAATATTACGAGGCCATAGAGGAAGGTCTCCGGGAAGCCATGTCGAGCGGAGTGCTGAGCGGCTATCCAGTCATCGACGTAAGCATAAAAATTGTAGGCGGATCGTATCGCGAAGGGGAGTCTTCTGCGCAGGCCTTCAAAATTGCCGCAGCGACGGCCTTCCGTGACGGATGCCAAGCTGCCGACCCCATCACGCTTGAGCCGATCATGATGGTTGACATTATCACGCCCAGTGAATTTATGGGCGATGTGATCGGCGATATCAATGCCCGTCGCGGCGAAATTCAAACCGTCAATCCGAAAGGGCCGATCTCGGAAATCAAAGCCAAAGTGCCGCTCAAGGCTATGTTCGGCTATTCCACCGATCTCCGGTCTGCGACGCAGGGTCGCGCCGTATTTACAATGCTTTTTGAAGAGTTCAATAAGGCGTGAACCGCGAACGATTGACAGCGAGACAAGCCTGACGCATCAAAATCCTAGGGACGGGAGGAGCAATTGAACGGAAGCAAAGTAAGTATCATCATCGATCTGACAAAACCACTGGACCCCTCATTTATTCCCTATTCGCACGGGAGCTATTCTGATCCGCCCTTTGAACTATCGGAATGGAGTACTATTCGAAACGATGGATTTCGCGTATCCCGGATATCGCTGGGTTCGCAGAGCGGGACACACATCGATGCGCCGGCGCATTTTATGGAGGAGGGTATCGCTCTGGACGCTCTGCCGCCGGAACGGTTTATGGGTCGTTTCTTTCTGGTGAATTTGACGCATGCGCCTTCTTTAGCCGAAGTGTTGATATCCCTTACGGCATACCGCGAAGAAGATATTCTCTTTTTAAGAACCCCGGAAAATCAATCGACAATACTTCCGCGGGAGGCGGTGCGCCAAATGCTCTCGCTGCCTCCGGCCGTCCTGGCTCTGTCCGGCGATATCGTCATCGAGCATTCCGATCCGTTGGAATTCCACCGCATGGTCGCAGGGTCGGCCAAATTTCTGGTGGAAGATCTGGATGAAAAGGCAGCTCACAGGATAGCCGGTCATGGCGAGATGTTTGTCTTTCCATTGAGGGTTCATGGCGTCAGCGGTTCTCCTTGCCGTGTTCTTGTCCGACTGCCGAGCGGTCGATGAACAAAAGATTTTTGATCCTGTTGTTCAACACGAGGAGGTTTAAGATGAAAGTGAACGTTCAAGAAGTCCGCCTGACGGCGGGAGATGATGTCGATCTATTCGTGTCAAAACATGTCCTGGCGGATGCCCGGGCCGTCATCGTCATTGTTCACGGGCTCTGCGAACACTCGGGACGTTATCAGTACGTAACCGCCGAATTCAACAATTTCGGATATTCGGTCTATCGATTCGATAACCGGGGACACGGGCGTTCCGGCGGCGACCGGGGGTATATCAACGATTTCAATGAGCTCATCGATGATGCCCAGAAAGTTGTAGACAGGGTGAGGTTGGAAAATCCCGGCCTTCCCGTCTTCATGCTTGGGCACAGCCTCGGCGGCTTTATCGCCGCCGCTTGCGCCGTGAAATATCCGGGACGTCTGTCCGGTCAGGTGCTTTCCGGCGCGGCTGTGATGATTCAGCCTGTGCTTGCTGCTCTCGAAGGAGTCGATTTCAGCGAAACGCCCCGAGCCCCGATCGTCAACACCTTGACGGATATGGTTTGCCGCGATCCTGAAGTGGTGCGGGCTTACAGGGAAGATCCGCTGAACCTTAAAGAATTCACCACAAGATTGATGAGCGAATCATTGCTTCGCGGGGCACGCTGGTTGATGAACCGCCAGGTCGATTACGCTTGTCCATGTCTAATTTTGCATGGGGGCGCGGATCAGATCGTCACCCCGGATGCGTCTCTTTATTTCTACGAGCACATCGCGTCAAAGGATAAGGAACTTAAAATTTATGACGGCCTTTATCATGAAATCCTGAACGAACCGGAAAAGGGCATGGTGATGAAAGACATTCACCTGTGGCTTGCGGAACGGATCTGATGTGCTGAAACGGTAGCCGGGACCAGTGGAGATTTGCCATGTCGCTCCGCATCCATAAAGTTTCGACGTCCTGGTGATGGCGGGAAGCAGGAGGATGATGTGACAAGCATACGGAATCTGCTTGGGCGATTACGAGCCTCTGTCATTTTTGAAAGCGTGCGCGCGGAGTATCCGCCGACGTTTGACCAGGAATTGAATTATCAATGCGGCCGGATTCTCTTTTTCGCCTTGCTGATCACAATGGTGGCCTGGCTGCCTTATATCCCTCTTGACCGTCAACTTCATCCCGAAGAACCGCTTCTTCCCGTGATACGCGCAGGCATGTCTGCTGTCAGCCTGGTTA
>Ga0351840_1097_pt1 | contig 16384 bp, 8 predicted proteins | sample BONcelHFGM3001E5_FD_206883 | JGI IMG/M metagenome (GOLD analysis project Ga0351840, IMG submission 206883) | Enriched cells from coal bed in the Powder River Basin, Montana, United States - BONCAT cells FGM rep1 HSBNCT.FGM.300.1.E5 ... | reverse complement strand
TTGAAAATACCCCTGTAACCATGTGCAATCCAAAAAGTTGTATCCGTTTCCTGCAAAAAACTTCGACTCGACTCTTCAAAATCCTCAACCTTCCATATTTTCTTCCAGGAGTTTCCTTCTCTGGCCAGTATCGAAAAACCTGCATATGTACCTGCAATAATAGTGTCAGACTGACCCATATGGGTTGTGAAAGACCAGTAGCCCCTTTCTTCAGTTATGCGAACTGCCTTATTGTCCTGAATATGAAAACAACCGAAATTATGTCCGCAAAGTAGCTGCCCATCAATAATATGCAGATTCCATACTTGCCCCTCTGTTCCAGGTATCAGTTTAAAATCAGCCTGATCATTTTTCGAATTGTCCAATGAATTCAGGGGTGCTGAAAACAATCCCTGATTGGTTCCTACGTACAAATAATTGTTGTAAACAATAGATGCATAGGTGCTTTCGATATGAAAGTTATAGTCATAAATGGTTAGCGGAGAATTAATTTCGAGATAGTCAATACCATTGTCAAGGCCAAGCCACAAATTTCCCTGACGGTCTTCATACACACTCAGAATGGTGTTGTTGAGCAAGCCCTTGTAACGGTTGATATGCTGCAGGATTTCACCCTTGTTGTTCGCCAGATAAACCCCGTTTTGTATTGATCCAAAAGCAAAATAGCCGTTGCTGAGACCGATACCGGAAAATACAGTATTTTCCTTTAGCATCTCATTTACTTTTGTGTTCCAGGGTGCCAGGCTTTTGCCATCAAAAACAAACAAACCGTCATTTATGAACCCAATTAACAATCTGTTGGCATCTAATGGTATCATACACCTAATTTCATTCCGGGCGAAGAGTTTATCGTCGCTTACAGGGATCAAAGCGTCCTGCATTAGATAAAACAGGCCCTTTTCAACATCCGAAACAAATAGTTTTCCGGAAGCGGTGAATGAGTGTCCAAAGGTTGAGAAGGGTTCGATAACGCTAATTTTGCCTTTGTTGAATGTAAACAGGTACTTAAACGACTGAAAAACGATTCCTTCAGCTGTGGAGTGAATCTTCCAGATTTCGTCACAGTTGTGGTACTTTCGTTCAGTAATGGGGATAAGCGAATGATACGCAAGTTTACCGTTCGCATCTGGATAGAAATAGCCAAACTGTTCGAATGCCCCAATGAAAATGGTGTCACCTATCGCCATTACCGACCGTACAATGGTGTTGTTCGGTACTGCATATAATTGCCAGTGCTGCCCGTCGAATTCGAGCAAACCATCGTTGTTGGCAACATACAGATATCCTTTACTGTTTTGTGTCATGCCCCAGTTTTGGGTACCAGCCTTGTACACCGAACGTGGATAATTATGAATCAGGGGAACACCAGTTCTCTTGATTTCAGTTGACACAACAACCAGAAATGTCATTACAAGTACAAAACAGAAAACAAATCTTTTTACATCCATGGCAGGTACTGGTTACCTAATTATCTCCCAATGTGATTCAGATTCCAAATGTAGTAATCAATTTCGAATGAATGTCCAGATTTTCTGGTAAGTTGACTTAACAATTCTTCACTTTATGGCATCAGCCCTGTTGCGGATTAAAAGTATTGTTCTTAAACGGAATAATCTCCACTCTGTTGTTATTGGTTGAACACAATGAATGAATATGTTAATGTACATTAATACATGTAATTAAGGTGTTTTCGTCCGGATTGTATGAACGGTCTTTTTAAGTATTATCACAGACATGATGGCAGCTAAGTGATTGTTTAAAACACTGCAAGGATCAAGACTGCCAGCCATGACAGCTTGTTTGTACCCATCAGAGTTGACTAAAAGATACAGATATATAGGCATATATAGATAGTTGCGGACTTTGCCTTTAGGATAAAAATGTGTAATTTAAAACGATTCTAAATTTTGACCCGGTTATCTCTAAAATAAACAAGGAATTAAAAAGCGAGAAGTTTCAGGAGCTCTTTGAACATTACTTTGACGATGTGCATCAGGACTTTATAAGCAGAATGAAAGAAAAACATCCTGATCTTTCGCCACGGGAACTCAGGCTTTGCGCTTACCTGAAAATGAACCTTTCCACAAAGGAAATTGCCCCATTGATGAACATCTCCATACGCGGCGTCGAAATAGGACGGTACCGGCTGCGCAAGAAATTAAATCTTGACCGCGAGGATAACCTGATTAACTATCTGATGAATTTTTGACAGTTGCCGGTTCCGATTATTTGGTAAGCTTCATCCTAAATTCAACCGATTGCATTCTACCGCACTTTCCCCTTAAAAAAGTTAATGGCTTTACAATACTTGTTGTAACACATTTTAAAATGCTATATATCTCATTATCTTTATTCTATCTAACTCAAGATGTAGTTATGATGTAAATTTAATGTTAATTCGATGTAAACGTGATGTAAATAAAAACTTGCATTAAGGTTGATTTATTATGTAATATTGGTCTACGATTTAGAATTTTAGTACCAAGGTCTAACCAAAATTACTTTCTATGAAAAGACATTTACGTCTTATTGTGCTGTTTACCTGCATGTTATCGGCTAATCTTTTCGGACAGCAATCGATTGTTACCGGAATAATCACCGATAAAGCGACCAATGAGCCATTGCCAGGCGCTAATGTAATCATTTCGGGCACGCTAACAGGAACTGTATCCAATTTCGATGGAGAATACAGTTTGCCATTAAGTCAAGGCACCTATGAACTTGAAGCCAGATTCATTGGGTACAACTCTTTTAAACAAACCGTTCAATTAAGCCCCGGGCAAAAACTCACATTGAATTTTGCCCTGACCCCATCGGCTCTTCAGCTCGAAGAGTATGTGGTGGTGGGTTATGGTGTGCAGCAAAAGAGTGTTGTGACCGGAGCAATTTCAAGTGTGAAAGGAAGCGATTTGAAGAACATGCCTATCACACGAATTGAACAGGCCTTACAAGGACGAACTTCAGGTATAACAATTGCAGCCAGTTCGGGACAACCCGGAGCAGGTTCTACAGTTCGTGTCAGGGGCACTACATCCATCAATGTCAGCGATCCACTTTATGTGATTGATGGTGTACCTATAGATATAGGTGGCCTTGACTTTCTGAATACTGCCGATATTGAGTCAATGGAAGTGCTCAAGGATGCCGCATCAGCAGCAATCTACGGAACCAGAGCTGCAAACGGAGTTATCATTGTTACTACTAAAAAAGGAAAAAGCGGGACAGCACCTGGCATGAGCATCAGTTATAACGCTTATGCGGGCACACAGGCTCCGGCAAAAAAACTTGACCTTCTGAATGCCAGAGACTATGCATTGCTGCGAAACGAAGCAGCAAAGAATGCAGGCTTGCCTGAGATTTTTGCTGATCCGTCGGCACTTGGAGAAGGAACGGATTGGCAGGCTACCATTTTCAACGACAATGCAAGGATACAAAACCATGAACTGAGTGTAGCCGGCGGCAATCAGAAATCGGCTTATTATACTTCTATCGGATATTTCGATCAGGAAGGAATCGTTGCCACATCCATTTCGCACTACAAGAGGCTTTCAATTCGCCTCAACACAAGTCACGAAGTAAACAAATACCTCAGAATCGGCAATAATTTTGGTTACTCACATATTAAAAGCAAAGGTGCTTTGAATGTAAACAGCGAGTATGGCGGGCCTCTATCTTCAGCCATAAACCTCGACCCTGTGACACCAGTAATCATTACAGATCCCAATATTGCCAATGCTTCACCCTACTCTACAAATCCTGTAGTTAGGGATGAAAATGGTAATCCGTATGCCATCAGTCAGTATGTTGTGCAGGAAATGACCAATCCGCTCGCCTATATAGCTACCAGGCAAGGCAATTACGGTTGGTCTGACAATTTTGTAGGCAACTTCTTTGCTGAACTGGAGCCAATTGACGGACTTGTGTTCAGATCAGACCTGGGTACAAAGCTTGCATTTTGGGGTGATGAAAGTTTCACTCCCGTTTATTACCTGAATGCAGCAAATCTTATCAGCAAAAACAACTTTTTCCGGTCAAGCAACAGAGGCCTCATGTGGAACTGGGAGAACACTGCAGCATATTCAGGGTCTATTGGAAAACACTCGTTTACAGCATTAGCTGGTGTTAGCGCATTTGTTGAAAGTTCGAGAGGCACCAACGCCCGGTTTTATGGTTTACCTGTTAACACCTTCGATGAAGCCTCAATGAACTACAATATAATTGATACCGAAAAACTTGGCGGTGGCTGGGAAAGCCCGGAACACAAAATCAGTTCGGTATTTGCAAGGTTAAACTATGATTACCAACAGAAATATCTGTTTACAGGTATCGTCAGGCGTGATGGTTCATCAAGGTTTGGCAAGAACAACCGATATGGTGTATTCCCTTCGATGTCAGTCGGATGGGTTGTCAGTCGCGAAGAGTTCTGGAAAGCCAATGATTACGTAAACTTCTTAAAAATCAGAGGATCATATGGTGTAAATGGCAATGATAATATTGCTGATTTTCTTTATCTGGCTACTGTTGGGGGAGGCCGAAACTATACATTTGATTACGACAATTATCAAATTGGCTACAGCCCGAATGCCCCTTCCAATCCTGACCTTAAGTGGGAAGAAACCAGCCAGTTGAATCTAGGTTTTGAGGCCACGATATTCTCCGATTTCAGAATTGTAATTGATCTGTTTAGCAAAAATACAACAGGTATGCTTGATAAATTTGTTCTGCCTGCTTATGTCGGCGCTATTGAAGATCCAATTGCAAATATAGCCTCAATGACCAATAAAGGTGTTGAGTTTGAACTCGGCTACAGGAAAAAGTTAGGACAAGTTGACCTCAATCTACAAGGGAATGCCTCGTTTCTGAAAAACGAAATCACTGACCTGGGAAGTGTTGAATTCAGAACCGGAGCGAATTTTCAATCTAGCACCTACGAGATCAGCAGGTTAATGGTTGGACATCCGATAGGTGCATTCTACGGGTTTGATATCCTTGGTGTATTCCAATCGCTCGGAGAGATTCAAAAACACGTTAATGAAAATGGTGAATTATTGCAACCTAACGCCCGGCCCGGCGACTTCAAGTATGCCGACCTTAATGGTGATGGTGTGATTGACGCTAATGACAGAACCTTTATCGGAGACCCTACCCCGACTTTCTCCTATGGTTTTACGATAGCAGCGGCCTGGAAGCAATTTGATGCCATGATTTTTGTTCAGGGTGTTTCAGGCAACGACGTGTTCAACGGCCTCAGGAGATTAGATATACCATCTTCTAACTGGACAACCGATGCACTGGATCGTTGGACCGGTGTTGGCACTTCCAATACCTATCCAAGGCTTGTCAACGGTGATCCAAATAAAAATTTCAGCAATCCTTCTACCTTCCACTTAAACAGCGGAGCCTACCTCAGAATAAAAACCGTTCAGATAGGATATACTGTTCCTTCTGCACTATCAAAAAAGATCGGGATGAAGCAGCTAAGGGCATATGTTGGCGCCAATAACCTGCTCACCTTTACTAAATATAAAGGTTTTGACCCTGAAATCGGAGGCAGCAGTTATGGTATCGACCGTGGTTTCTACCCACAGGCAAGGTCATTTATGGTTGGTGTTAATGTAACTATATAAAGGAGAAATATTTATGAAAAGGAATTTGATATATTTTGCAGTGCTGGTTTTGGTTTTTACTGCTGTTTCCTGCTCAAAGGACTGGCTTGATGTAAAACCAAAAGGAACCACTCTTGAGGACAATTTTTATAAAAATGCTGATGAGGCATTTGCAGGACTTGTTTCGGTTTATGACCCACTGGGCACCGAATGGGTAAACACCTACGCAAGTAAGGTTGGGCTATTGAACAGTGCCTCTGACGATTGCTATGCCGGCGGGGCTTCTTACGGGGACCAAATCACCTGGGAGGCATGGAACAGCTACACACTTGAACCAGCTGTTGGCCCGCAGGATAGTTTCTGGGGAAGGAATTTCACCGGGGTAAACAGGGCAAACACCCTATTATCAAAGCTTGACGGAGTTCCAATGAACGAAGTTCTTAAAGCACGATTCAAGGCTGAGGCAAAATTTCTTAGGGCGTATTACTATTTCGATCTGGTCCGACTTTTTCGGAATGTTCCCTTGTTCACAAGTCTATTGTCACCTTCTGAATTCTTTTCTGCCGTGCAGGTCAGCCCTGAAGAGGTTTATGCCCAGATTGAAAAAGACCTGAACGAAGCCATTACTGATCTTCCCTTAAGTGTTTCGGTTTCGGAAAATGGCCGCGTGACAGCATATGCAGCAAAAGCGCTATTGGGTAAAGTCATTTTGTATCAAAACAATGAAAGCAGAATGGCTGAAGCCGCCTTACTTTTTGAAGAAGTGAATACAGCACCTTATTATGAGTTGCTCGAAAACTATGCAGATATTTTCAGACCCGACAACAAATTCAACAAGGAATCCATTTTTGAAATCACACATACTTCAGTAGCTATTGGTTACTGGGACTTTCCGCGGCCACCGGCCGGTGAAGGAAACCTGCTTGTGCAGCTTTGCGGACCAAGAGCGTATAGCGGACCTACTTACTCGGCTGGATGGGGCTTCAACCCTATTCTGCCCGAATTGGTTGAATTGCTCAAAGGCAGCAACAGGTATCTTGGTACCGTTGCCAACATTGACAGCCTCGAGAAAGCCGGACTAGCAGTTTATGAAAAAGGATACCAAAATACCGGCTATTTCCTGCAGAAATTTGCACCGCTAAAAGCCTTCCAGAATTCTGGCGGAGGCGATGCAGTGCTCGAATGGCCAAATAATTATATTGAAATCCGTCTGGCCGACACCTATCTGATGCATGCTGAAGCACTTGTGCGCTCGGGCAATCCCTCGGACGCACAGCAATGGCTCGACAAAGTGCGGTTAAGAGCAGGTTTACCAATTGTTCCGGCAACACTTGAAAACATTTATCACGAACGTCGCCTCGAACTGGCAACCGAAGGCCATCGTTTCTTCGATCTGGTACGTACCGGAAAAGCAGCTGAAGCCCTGGCATTTAAGGGATTTGTTGCTAACCGACATGAAATTCTCCCGATTCCGCTCACAGAACTTGGCAATACAAAGCTGTTGCAGAATCCAAATTATTAAAAATGAAGCTATTGTGTATTAGTGATTTAGGTTAGTAATTCAGGCTGGCCGCCCTAAAAGGCGGTCAGCCCTTACTGAAATTGAAATGAGTATCAAAACAATCATAGTTTACCTTTCCAGCCTCTTTTTAATCGGATGCAGCAGTGGCCAGAATGACAAGTCCATAATCATCATTCCGGGCCCTCCACAAGACCTTGGCTGGGAATTCGAACAAACTCCCTTCTGGCAGGATGAATTCGATTACAACGGTCTGCCTGATCCGGGAAAATGGGGATACGACATTGGTGGCAGTGGATGGGGAAACAATGAACTCCAATACTATACTGACCAGATTGAAAATGCCCGGTCAGAAAATGGCATCCTGACCATCACGGCAAGAAAAGAAGACTATGAGGGCAAATCTTATACTTCAACAAGACTCGTTAGCCGTACAAAAGGCGATTTGCTCTATGGCAGGGTCGAAGTCAGGGCAAAAGTACCCGCAGGAAAAGGAACATGGCCTGCAATCTGGATGCTCCCAACGGATTGGGAATATGGCGGTTGGCCAAAATCAGGCGAAATAGACATCATGGAACATGTTGGATACGATCCTGAAGTTATTCACATGAGTACACACTGTGAAGCATATTACTGGGTATTGAACAACCAAAAAACTGCTACAAGAAAGGTTTCAGGGGCAATCACCAACTTTCAGGTATATCGTATTGACTGGACACCCTTTGCAATTAAAGGATACATCAACGGACAGCACCTGTTTACCAGCTATAACGAAGGCACCGGTTACGCGGCATGGCCTTTTGATAAACGCTTTCACATAATCCTGAACGTAGCTGTGGGAGGCCACTGGGGTGGGGCTCAGGGAATTGACGATACTTCATTCCCTGCCAGTATGGAAGTAGATTATGTACGCTTTTACAGAATGATCCCCAAATAGTACAAAAATGAAATTAACAACGAAATCCTTACTCCTTTTTATTGCCTTCATATCAGGAACTTCCTTATCATGCAGTAAGTCAGATGATATCCAGGTTGTTCTTAACATCCCAGTTTCGCTAACTTTCACAGAGAATGACGAAACGGAACAAATTATTGAATTTGAGTTTTCACTTGATCAGAATACGCCAAAGGATGTAACCCTGACATGGTCGCTTACCGATGGAACAGCAAAATCAGGTGAAGATTACCAGCTTCAGAGTGAAGTAACTACCCTGATCAAAAAAGGCACAAAGAGCCAGAAAATTGAATTGGTATTGTTTGGAAACCAAACCCATCAACCCGAACGCTTTTTCAATCTTATTGTTACTAATATTAAAAATGCCACACTCACCAATCCGATCTGCAAAATAATTATCCAGGATAATGACCCCTTCATACCAGCCCTTCAAATACCTGAGCGTTTATTTGTTCCGGAAGGGAATAGTGGCAGTCAGACACTGAATATTGTGGTGAAACTCTCCGGACCCACAGAAAATCCCGTAAGTTTCGACTGGTCAACAGTAGACGGATGGGCAAAATCAAATGAGGATTATTATCCGGTTGTAAACCAAAGTGTTGTGTTTGAACCGGGTCAAACCGAAAAAACTCTCGGAGTAAATATAATTGGTGATGATTTGTTTGAAATGGATGATTACTTTGATGTAGTGCTGGACAATATTACCGGTGTGCAGGCCGACAGAAACTCATTCAGAGTTTATATCAAAAATGATGACACATTCACACCTCAGCTTCTGGATGATGGCACAATTACACCACTCGATTATCCGGGCATGTCGCTGGTATGGAATGATGAGTTCTCAGGTACTTCAATCAACACTCAAAACTGGGGTTACGATTTAGGAGGAGGCGGTTGGGGAAATAATGAATTACAGGTTTATACAAGTTCGGCTGAAAATTCATTTATTTCGAACGATAAGCTTAACATCAAGGCAACGAAACTCTATAACTCCTATTTCTCAGCCAGAATGCTCTCAAAAGGCAAACAAGAATTTACCTATGGTCGAATTGACATACGGGCACGAATGCCATACGGACAAGGCATCTGGCCGGCAATCTGGATGCTCGGCGGCAATTTTTCACAGGTTGGCTGGCCACGCTGTGGCGAAATTGATATCATGGAATATCTTGGCCATCAGCAATCTAAAACACACGGAACTGTCCACTACTACGACAATGGCCACAGGTACAAAGGAGGTAGCTACAGCCTTAGCGGAAACCAGAGTTTTCATGATAAATTTCATGTGTTTACAATTGTTTGGCAGGAAAACTCGATACGCTGGTACGTTGATTACAATCTTTTTTATGAAGTGGATGACCAACTGGTGGTGTTTGATTCGTTCAGGCTTCCTCAGTTTTTCATTATGAATATAGCTGTTGGTGGAATTTGGCCTGGTTATCCTGACGAAACAACTGTTTTTCCGCAGATCATGGAAGTTGACTACATCAGGGTATTTCAGAACGAATAAATACATTATTTGAAAAACAGATTAACATCATTGATTATGAAACAAATTACATGGAACTTTCTGGCAACAGCAATTGTGATCATGATGCTTTCGTGCAGCACTGAAAAGAAAAGCCCTGTTGGTTCAGGTCTTGATCCTGAAACGGAGCAACAGATCACTTCAATGCTTGAAAAAATGAGCCTTGAGGAGAAAGTAGGGCAAATGACGCAGATAACGCTTGATGTTCTGACGAAAGGACAAGATGTTTATTCCAGTTTTGAACCTGTTGAACTCGATTCTGTGCAGCTTTACAAAGCCTTTGTCCAGTATAAAATTGGTTCGGTACTCAACACTGCAAACAACAGAGCCAGAACACCTGAAACATGGAATATTCTAATTGCTAAGTTATTAGACTATGCACTTGAAGCATCACCTTCAAAAATTCCATTAATCTATGGACTCGACATGATCCATGGTGCAAGTTATGTGGATGGAGCAACATTCTTTCCTCAACAGATTGGCATGGCGGCCACCTGGAATCCTCAGCTTGTGAAGGAGGCAGGAAGAATAACCGCTTATGAAACCAGAGCTGCAGGTGTTGCCTGGACATTTTCACCTGTTCTCGACCTTGGTGTTGACCCACGCTGGCCCCGCCAATGGGAAACCTTTGGGGAGGACCCATATCTTTCGGCTGTTATGGGACACTACCTGATCAAAGGTTACGAAGGCGATGATAATGACATTTCTAATCCACTGCACATTGCTTCCTGCCTGAAACATTTTATGGGCTATTCGCACACACTGAGTGGCAAAGACAGAAGTCCGGCATGGATACCCGACAACAAACTATTTGAGTACCACGCACCTGTTTTTAAATCTGGTATTGACGCAGGAGCACTTACTGTTATGGTTAACTCAGGAGAGATTAACGGTCTGCCCACGCACATCAACAAAGCCCTGTTGACCGATCTGTTGAAAAATGAATGGGGCTTCAAGGGTTTCGTGGTTACCGACTGGGCCGACATCGAGTACCTGCACACACGTCATAAAATTACTCCTGACCACAAAGAGGCTGTTAAACTTGCGATCAATGCAGGAATTGATATGTCCATGGTTCCCTATAATTTTGCTTTTGCCGATCATCTGGTAGAACTGGTAAAAGAAGGCTCGGTTCCGATGAGTCGCATTGATGATGCTGTGAGGAGGATCTTGCGTGTGAAATTCAGACTTGGGTTATTCGAGCAGCCATATACCTTAGCCAAAAACTATCCCGAATTTGGTTCAGAGCAGCATGAGGGCCTTGCAAGAAAAACAGCTCTTGAATCCATTACCCTTTTAAAAAATGAACAAGGACTGCTTCCTCTATCCAAAAACACCCGGATTCTCGTTGGTGGTCCAGCTGCTAATCTGATGAGGCCGCTCAATGGTGGATGGAGCTATTCATGGCTGGGCAATCTGGTTGATGAATTCGCCGGAGAGTATCAAACTGTGTATGAAGCATTAAAATTAACTGCTGCAAATCCGGGGTTAATTACACTGGCTGAGGGTATAACCTACAAAAATACAATGGATTACAAAGAAGAAGAGGTTGGCAACCTTAAGCAGTTTGCTCAGATGGCCGCTCAGTCTGATGTCATCCTGCTGTGTGTGGGCGAAAACTCATACACCGAAAAGCCCGGCGACCTTGAAGATCTTTACTTATCCGACAACCAGCAGGAACTGATCAGGATTGCATCTGAAGCCAAAAAGCCTGTTGTGCTTTTGCTGGTGCAAGGCCGACCCAGAATAATAAGCAAGGTTGAGCCACTGGCCAGCGCTATTATTAACGCTTACCTTCCTGGAAACTATGGCGGCGAAGCCATTGCTTCCATCATTTATGGTGATCATAACCCATCCGGGAAACTGCCATTTACCTATCCACGCTACCCTAATAGCCTCGAACCCTATTACCACAAACATGCTGAACAACTCGAGTTGTTGGGCTCCCCTACCGGCACGCATTTTAACCCCCAATTCCCCTTTGGTTTCGGACTCAGCTACTCCAGCTTTGGCTATTCGGAGCTTAAGACCGACAAAACTGAATACCTCTCTACAGACACCATCAGGTTAACGGTCAATGTAACCAATTCATCAACAGTTGCCGGTAAGGAAGTAGTTCAGGTGTATAGTAGTGACCATTTTGCTTCACTAACGCCATCAGTGAAACGACTGCGGGCATTTACAAAGTTATCCATTGCTCCTGGCGAGAAAAAGTCTGTACGTATTGATATACCCGTCAGCCGTCTTTCATTCGTAAATGAAAATAATCAGTGGATTGTAGAAGAAGGTGACTTCACCATCAGTTGTGGCTCAGAAAAATCAGTTATCCGTGTTTCCGAAACCCGAATTACCAATCAATAAACCTAAATCTAAAACCATGAAATCAACATCAAAAGTTTCCAAACAACCATTTGACACGTCATAAATGTAAATAAACCACTGTATCTCATATTTTTATTAATTTTTAACCATTACTAATCATTAAATTTAAATGCCATGAAAAAAATCATGTTTCTTAGTGCCGCCCTTATGGTGATGGCGCTTTTTACCCTCATGACATCCTGTAAGAAGGATGATCCGGATCCGGAAGTCATTGCAAGTTTCACATTTGCTATTGACAACGTTGATTTCAAAAAAGTTACCTTTACGAATGAATCGCAGAATTTCTCGACACTGTCATGGAATTTCGGCGACAACTCCGCAGCTTCATCAGAGGCAAATCCGGTTCACACCTATGCTGCTGATGGCACCTACACTGTAACACTCACTGCAACCTCAACCAATGGTAAGGAAACAGATGTGTTCACAGCACAAGTTATCATAGCCGATCCAAACATAATGCTTACCAAGCTGGTAGGCGAAACTTCCAAAACATGGAAGCTGCTCCGCGATGTTTCAACCGGCGAATACCCGCTGGAAGTTGGTCCGTTTGACCGCTCACAGATCTGGTGGGCAATGGGCTACAACAACGACGAACTTGCCATCAGGCCTTGTATGCTTAACGATGAGTGGACATTCCACCGCGATGGAAAACTGGTTTTCGATGATAAGGGCGACTATTGGGCCGAAGGTTCAGTATATCCTGACGGATCCAATAATACCTGCGCTTCTTCCAGTGATCCAATGTTAAACAAAGATGGAGTAAATGTTTCAGCCTGGTCTAGTGGTCAGCACACATTCGAACTGATCACGGGCGACATGCCGAAACTCAAGCTCATCGGAACCGGCGCATATCTGGGATTATCCAAAGTAGGCACTGACCTCGAGTACAATGTACCTCAGGAAAGCATTACCTACAACCTGGTATCTCTGCATGACGGGACAACCGATACACTCATTGTTGAAGTAAACTACAAGTTTGCTCCCGGTGATGCTACACCAGGCGGATACTGGAGGTTTGTACTGGTTCATTATGACAACCCGAACGATGAACCCCCAATCCCGGCAAACCAGCCAACTGCAGTATTTACACTGGCAATTAATGGCAATACTGTTACATGCACAAATAGCTCACAATTCGCCGACTCATATCTTTGGGATTTTGGCGATGGTGGCACCTCAACACAGGCCAATCCGGTTTATACCTATTCAAACGATGGCGTTTACACCATTACCCTCACAGCTAACAATAATATTGGCTCAAGCTCCAGCTCACAAAGTGTATTCATTTCATCGGTGCCTTTGAGCGACAATCTGCTTCAGGGTGCCCCATGGCGGATCAGGGTTGAAGAAAAATCCGTGTTTGTCGGCCCGGGATTAGGTAATTCATCCTGGTGGTCATTGCCCAAAGCCTTCCTAGATGGCTCCTCAACAGGTGGCGATGACTGGTCATGTATGGCCGATGATGAATTCACATTCAGCGCAGGCGGTGTATTTACATACGACACCAAAGGTTCTGCTCGTAATGATGGTTATTTTGGTGGAGCTAACGGCTGTATCTCAGATGCAGAAATTGCTGCCAGCGGCAATGGCGCTTATTTCGGAAGCGGAACTCATTCCTACGCCTTCACCCCTGCCAGCGGAACTGACAGGCCAATCATCATTTTGACCAATGGTCCCGACAGGGCAGCCTTTATTGGTTTCTACAAGGGCTATTATGGTGGTGAAAACACCAGTAACGCCAACCCGCCAAATGGTGGTAACCCGACCAACAGGTACGAAGTTATGGGATACGCCAAAGGCGCTACCAAGGAGTACCTTTTTGTTTCAGTTGACATTTCAGCTGATTTGGGCGGTGGTGCTGCTTGGTCAATGATTCTGGAAAGACCTTCCAATTAATCAATTTAATCTAAACCGGATAGGGAGCCGTTGGGGCTTCCCTATCCGGTTTTTTCTTCTTTTCAATTGTCAACAATTTTACGTTAGGTTAATATGAGATACACATACTTAATCATCCTCCTATTCCTGTTAAACAGCTTGTTTGCTCAGGAAACAAGAATTGTTCGTGGTCTTGTTACAGATTCAGAAAACAATCCTTTGCCCGGAGTTACTATCCGGCTCAAAAACGCTCAAACTGGTACAACAACGGATATTGACGGCAAGTTTTCAATCAGACTTGTCTCAGGCGAACTCGTCTTCAGTTACGTTGGTTTTAAGGAGTTTGTAGCATTAGTTACAGCCACAGATAACGACTTAGTAATTGCTATGCAGGAGGATATACTTTTTCTTGAGGAGACTGTGGTTATTGGGTATGGGGTGCAAAAGAAGAAAGACCTGACTACTTCAGTTGCAGTTGTAGATGAAAAAGAGTTCAGAAACAAACCCATCACCTCTGCAGCCCAGGCCCTTCAGGGAAAAGCTGCCGGTGTACAGGTTATCCAGCCTTCAGGGAAACCAGGGAGCGAATTAGCGGTCAGAGTCAGGGGTGCTACCTCTGTTGAAGCCGGAAACGAACCCTTATATGTTATTGACGGGGTGCCTTCAAGTAACATTCGCGGGCTTAATCCCAACGATATCGTATCAATGAGTGTCCTTAAGGATGCTTCTTCAGCAGCCATTTATGGAGCAAGATCAGCCAATGGAGTGGTTATCATTACCACCAGACGCGGAGAAACTAACGCCCAGCCAAGAATTCAATACAGCACTTACTACGGAATGTCAAATCTTCGGAGAAACATCGAAGTACTCAATACTAAGAGGTACCGCGAACTCATGGAAGAAATAATCCCCGGTGGCCTCGATCCCAGCCAGACTAAATTCAACAACTGGCCTGACATAGTCTTTGGCACAGGCAACACACAATCGCATCAGCTTTCTTTCTCGCAAGGCAACAATAAGTCGAGCCAATATGTTTCAATCGGCTACCTCAACGATCAGGGAATAGTTAAACCGGCGCGGTTTGATAGGTACACCCTGAGGATTAACCTTGACAATCAGCTTAAAGACTGGTTTAAGCTCGGAACAACCCTCAACCTGATCCATATGAAAACCAAAGACACTCCTGATAATGCAAGTTCGGGACGCGGCGGAGTAATTATGAGTACACTCAACACCCCCCCTTTCCTGAGTATTTATAAAGATGACGGCAGCGGGCAGTTTGACCCCAACCCCTTTCAGCCTTCATGGGAAAACCCGGTTGCCTATATGGAAGGTCCCGACCAGGAATCAATTGACAACCAACTTTCAGGATCACTGTTTGCCGAGCTTACCCTCCTGAGGGATCTTAAGTTCCTTACACGGTTAGGTCTCGATTATACAAGCCACCAATGGGATTACTATCTCGACCCATTCAGGACAAATTTTGGCAGAAACAATAATGGCATCGGACGTGCCGACAAATCAAACGCCAACACTGTATTATGGGAAAACCTCCTTACATACAGCCTGAAACACAACAACCATAAACTCGATCTGCTTGCCGGAAGCAGTATCCAAAAACATAAATGGAACCAATCTTACGTCGAAGGTTCCGATTTTCCTGAAAACACTTCGGTCCGCACACTTAATGCTGCCAACATCATCACCGCCAGCACCTGGGTTGAGGAGTGGGCTGTAGCCTCATTTTTCACACGTATGGCCTATGACTATAACAACAGATATTACGCCACGGTAAGCCTTCGGCGCGATGGCTCTTCAAAACTTGCCAACCACTGGGGTACTAATCCATCCTTCTCTTTGGGTTGGCGCGTTTCATCCGAAACCTTCATGAAATCCCTTACTTTTATTGATGATTTCAAAATCAGAGGTGGCTGGGGAAAAACAGGCAATCAGGATGGAATACCAAATTATAGCGCCTACGGTCTGATCAACTATTACCGGAAGCCTACCACTAACCCATTGTCGGGCCCTGCACAAGTTCAGGTAACCTATGGCAATCCCGACCTTCGATGGGAAACCACTGCACAATCCAACCTCGGCATAGACTTGTCCATGCTGAATAACAGGCTTAATCTGACAGCGGACATCTATCTCAAAAGATCTGATGATGTTCTTTTGAACGTTCAGCTCGATAACTCGCTGCCAATCACCACGATTCTAACCAACAACGGCAGCATAGAAAACAAAGGATTTGAATTTAACATCAATGCTGTACCCCTGAATAACAACGTTCTTCGCTGGACAAGTGATTTCAATATGTCATTCAATAAGAATAAAGTAATTTCACTTGAATACACCGACATACTGTTGATGGCGTTCCATTTTTTGTTATCTAATATTCTATAATTCAACGTAATGGATTTTAATCTGATGTATGAGCCATCTTCTATGAAGCGTGTTGAGTTACGGACATTATCAACATTGCCATTGCCCACAGCTTTTGGCATGTCGGTGATGTC
>Ga0351840_1088_pt1 | contig 17005 bp, 16 predicted proteins | sample BONcelHFGM3001E5_FD_206883 | JGI IMG/M metagenome (GOLD analysis project Ga0351840, IMG submission 206883) | Enriched cells from coal bed in the Powder River Basin, Montana, United States - BONCAT cells FGM rep1 HSBNCT.FGM.300.1.E5 ... | reverse complement strand
CGTTTTGGGGCACCTGAAGATGTTGCTGATCTCGTAGGTTTTCTTTGCAGCGACAGCGCTGCCTATATCACGGGGCAGGTCATGGTGGTTGACGGCGGAATGGTTATTTGAGCCCTTTAAGTTATTGGAGGTTTTATGGGAAATAAAGTTATTATAACAGGTATGGGTACGGTTTCTCCGATCGGATTAAGCGCGCAAGAGGCATTTGACAACGCAGTTGCCGGCGTGTGCGGTATCAGCGAACCTGAGTTGTTTGACAAGGAATATACGGAAATATATGCGGCGGGCGAGGTCAAAAATTTTGATCCGGCGCAGTTCTTAAACAGGCGTGAAGCCAACCGTATGGAGCGTTTTGCGCAGATGGCAATGATCTCGGCGATACAGGCATGGGAACAAAGCGGCATGAAAGACTTTGATCCCTTTCGTGTCGGGGTTATCCTAGGGTGCGGTATCGGCGGGCTTAATATCATCTGCGAGCAATACGATGAGATGAAGCAGGACGGCCCGAGAACGATTTCATCGCTGTTTATTCCCAAAGCGATCATCAACACGGCGGCAGGCATGATAGCCATGCGCTACGGCTTGCACGGGTCTTGCCTGAGCATTGTCACGGCCTGCTCATCTGGCGCTGACGCCTTAGGGCAAGCCTACCTTGCTGTCAAAGAAGGCCGCCTCGACGCTGTGCTTGTCGGCGGTGCGGAGTCTGCGATGAATGAACTTGCGATCCAGGGCTTCCACCAGATGCAGGCGCTTTCCGAGAGCAGAGACCCAAAAAGAGCAAGTATCCCGTTTGACAGAGACAGAGACGGGTTTGTGATGGGGGAAGGTGCGGCATTTCTTGTGATCGAAAGCGAAGCACACGCAAAAAGGCGCGGTGCGAGACCTCTCGGCCAGATTGCCGGATACGGGCAGACTTGCGATGCGTTCCATATCACTGCACCGCACCCGGACGGCACTTATGCCATCAAAGCCATGCAGCTGGCCATGCAGGATGCAGGCATTGAGCCAAAGGATGTGGGCTACATCAATGCACACGGCACAAGCACGCCGCTCAACGATGAATGCGAGAGCAAGGCCATCGAAAGCTGCTTTGGTGAACACGCCAAGAAACTGCTTGTCAGCTCCACAAAATCAATGACGGGGCATATGCTGGGCGCGGCGGGCGCGTTTGAAGCGTTGATGGCCATGATGTCACTGAACGCCGGAATAGCCCCGCCAACGATCGGGCTGGAAAACGAAAGCGAGAATTGCAGTCTCGATTACGTCAAGGGCAAGGCAAGAAAGATGGACACGCAGTATGCGCTTTCCAATTCGTTCGGCTTCGGCGGGCATAACAGCTGCATTGCATTTAAAAAACAGGAATCTTGGGATTAAGGAGAAGCTTATGCTCGGCATACAGGAAATTAAAAAGATATTGCCTCACAGAGAGCCTTTTTTGATGATAGACAGGATCGATGAGCTCAAAGTGGGCGTTAAAGCAAAGGGCGTCAAAGCCGTCAGCGGCAACGAATGGTTTTTTATGGGCCATTTTGCCGAAACAAAAGTGATGCCCGGGGTGCTTATTGTGGAGGCGATGGCGCAGACAGGCGGTATTGCGCTGTTGACAATGGAAGAAATGGCGGGCAAGCTCGCATTTCTCGGCAAGATAAAAAACGCGCGGTTTCATGAAAAGGTTGTGCCCGGCGATACGCTTGTGATAGAAACAACGATTGATGCCGTCAAAGGCATTGTGGGCACGGGCGCCGGAAAAGCGTATGTTCAGGACAAACTGGTGGCAAGCTGTGAGCTCGTGTTTGCCATCGGCGATCCCGATTAGAAACACAGCAACCATGATCAGGCTTCCCAGTTTACGGGAAGTCTTTTTATTTATGCCGTTATATATTTACGTTCAAACAGCATTCCCGATATAGAAGTATGACCCCCGGTAAACATGGACAGGCAAAACGCAGCATGTTTTTGCATACGCTTCTTGTAAGAGGCTGCGGAGGATATTATGTTTGAATTGCTGAACATCGTCAAAGAACTGCTGTTGCTGGCAGGCTATTTATCCGGGAAGACTTTTCCAAAACCGCTCAGCAAGGAAGAAGAAGCGGCATGCCTTAAGGCAAGTGCCGACGGAGATGAGACTGCAAGGCATAAGCTTGTAGAGCACAATCTGCGGCTGGTCGCGCATATCGTCAAAAAATATCAGAACACCATGCTGACAAACGACGACCTGATATCGATCGGGACTATCGGTTTGATAAAAGCTGTCAACTCTTTTCTCCCAAAGAAGGGCACGCAGCTTGCGACATATGCCGCTAAATGTATCGAAAACGAGGTGTTGATGGCGCTGCGATCTGGTAAAAAAGTCAGGTGCGAGGTGTCTCTAAGCGACCCCATAGGGGTGGACAAAGAGGGCAACGAAATCTCTTTGATAGATATTCTAGGCACACGCGAAGACCTTGTCTCGCATCAGGCGGAGCTGAGCATACAAACCAATATGCTCTACAGCCTGCTTGGAAAATGCCTCAGCGGACGTGAAAAAGCTGTGATCGAAATGCGTTACGGGCTTGGCGGGCTGCGCCCGCAGACACAGCGCGAGATCGCGAATATGACTGGAATTTCACGCTCCTATGTATCGCAGCGCGCTTAATGTAAACGAAGATTCCCAAGTGTTTATGCAGGTTTTAAGCAGCGCAGCAATCTGGGAAAATCGCGAAAACAAGAAAATAAGCAATCTTTCATCAAAACAGGGTATTTAAGTCAAGCAAAAAGCATTTCACCCTCATAGGCAGAAGCTGCATTGTTGCAGGCAGCAAAGGGGGGCTGTATGCATCTTTAAAAAGTTTTCTTGCGAAGCAGCCAAAATGAATATTGATTTGCGCTAATCAATATTTTCAAAAGGGTCATTCATACCTGAATCCAGACCTACGTTCGTCTTGTATAAACCAAACTTTGCAACATCATAACTGGGAATAAAATAGCGCCATGAAGCTTGCTGTGATTGATGCCTTAAAAAGGCTTCTTTAATGACTTCGAGAACGGTCCGGCCATCATAATACTTAAGGGCTTTTTCTATATTTAACTCGATCGTGTTTTCACCGTAAAGATGGATATAAAGCTTTTTAGGCTCCCAAACGCCATATTTACGAACCGAGGACTTGTGGTAGCTCTTATTGTTTGACAAATCAAACGCTTTTATGACCATGAGTGATGTGATTTGATGCGCACCATGGCCATATTCGCCATAAATATCATGCGTAGCGATGACAGCAGGTTTGTACTTTCTGATCTGTTCAACCAAAAAAGGCAGCAGTTTTTTTTCCGACCAGCCTGATATTCTCATGGCAGGTTTTAACGATAGAGTTTTTTTGTCTTTTGCCTGTCGAAGTACTGGATAATACCTGTCTCCAAGAAGCCAAACCGCTTCCTGGGCCTCATTTCTGCGTTCATTTGTTGAGTAAGTCATAAAGACTGTCACCGAATCTTTGCCCGCTTCTCTGGCTAAAGGGTAAAAGGCCCCCATAAATATGCACTCATCATCTGGATGTGCAGCAACAGTCATTAAATCGACTTGGCCATCAAATTTATCCCATAAAGGCACAAAATCGGGGATACCATGATGATAGAGGCTCATCTCTGCAATGGAGAATTTCTTTCTGTTCCTGTTAGCCAGAATAAAATCCTTATGGCCAGCATACTCCTTTGGTATTTCAATCCATTCTGCAAAATACTTAGGATGTAAGTTTTCCAATATTTTAATCTTTTGTGTTCCCGAAACGGCGTAAAGCACCCAAGGTGCAGGTGAAGCATACCACTGAACATAAATCCCTCTAAGATCAGAGACGAAGCTATTGACGCTTATCTTAATGGATTGTTTTCCGCTTTTACTAGACCAGAAAGTTTTTAGATTATCATCTATTGCATTTTGAAAACTTATTCCATTGGAAGAAGCTTTAAATACGCATTGACGAGTCACATCTTCTGGCGGCAGGCTATCACGGACTGAATCGTTTTCAAACTCTTCCGGCGCGTATTGTATAGTCTCCCTAAAAGCATGACTATCATCTGCAAGCGCTATTGAATGAAAAGAGGATGCGATCAGAATTGAAAGGAGTATCAAAACAACAAGCTTCTTGCGCATGTCCGGCTCCTTTAATTATATTAAATGGATATAAATATTAAAAACAATAAGCTTGCCAATGAATCCGCATCACCAAGATGTTCTGAAAAGCGGTATGGCTTTAAGATGACTCATTGATATCGGGTATCAACTCTTTTTGCGATTCCAATGTGCCTATAACGACATACCGATCAGGAGCATGCCCAACATATACAAAGGGGTAACATGTTACCAGCGTCAACACGGGCTCGTCATATATTTTGAACATAATAGGATCCATCGGTTCAACGACCTGCATATCGATGATTTTGTACACAAAAACGCCATAGTATGTGGTGATTTTAATGCGATCATTTATATTCAGTTTGTCAAAATTCTTAAATACTGAAGTCCGGTGGCCGAAAATCAAACAATTACCCTTTTCGCCGGGATACGAAAAAAGCTCATGGAGTCCTGCGCCTTTATCTAAAAGCTTATCATCCGTTCCCTCGATGATAGGCACTTCCCGAGGTTTGCCCTTATCAACAATTGAGTCAAAAGTCATATAGCCTATGATTTCGCCGGTTGATTTCTTAACTATATCTAATGTCGGTTCCGGAGAAGGGGATGCTGACGCAACAGGTTCTGACACCTCATCATCTGAAACCTGCGGCGGAGCTGCGGGTGCCGTTTCAGAAGGGGAGGCCAATACTGATAGTGATTGTTTGGCCTCTTCTAAGCTTGACTCAACGCTCTGGCGCGCATTGATTTTTTCATGTATTACAAATCCTGCAAAAATGAAAGATACCGCTATGATTGCGATTCCGACAACAAATACAACCAGCCGCCCCGATTCTGAAAAGCGCGCAAGTATTTTCTTTTCAAAATCAATGAGCATACTTTTCAGTTTTAAAACTGTTTTCTTCATATCTCTCTTCGTGTACTATGTCCATAATGTATGGCCATTAATTCTTATCATTATATGCTGTTCCTGTCGGATTGACAATGAAAAAATTCATGAATAAATTCGTGCATGCAGCCTGTTTACATAAAATTATAAAATCATAACAAAAAAATGTTGATTATTTCAAATATTTGAGTATAATAGGAGACATAGAGTGGTGTAGTATCCCCGAAAAAAGAATAATCAAATATAGCAGCAAAAGATGGTTGCTATTATACCAGTGAAAAGCAAACCTGTGCGAAAGCCAGAGACGCAAAGCATGAAGTCTAAAGCGTTGTGATGCGCTACGACAGTTCAGCCGCCTCAATTTTTGAGAGCGGCTTTTATTATTATAAAAGGTTAAAAAATGTGAACAAGCTTTTATAACACGGAGTATAAAAAATATTAAAATGAAAGTAGGGAATTAAGATGTTAACATTAGCAAACAGAAAAAAAAGCAGGCTCTTAAGGCTGATATGCGTCTCACTGATCCTTGTCCTTGTATTATCACTTGGAATATCTACTGCTTTGGCGGCAGCAACAGCAATCCATCTCAAAAAAGTGCCAACTTCGGCAGTAAGCGTTACTATTGAAGTGGGTGACGACTCGATTAATATGATCAAGCAGGCACCTGGCTTTTGGAAGACGCCCGACGGCGGAAGTTATGTCTCGGATGATATTAAAGGAGTATGGGTTGATTCAATTTGGTACCCAAGATCCAGCCTCAAGTTCGGGGTTGAGGCCGGCGGCACGATCAATATTGATCTGGGGGAAGCACTAACACCAGAATCAACTTATGAGATCATCACGAGCGTGACCAACGGAACCATAACGCCGAACGTATATGACATTCCGGAAGGAGAAGACAGAACGATCAACTATAGCGCGACTCCCGGGTTTATTCTTTATAGCGTTACGGTTGACGGCGTCCCGAAGGATATAACAACATACCCAACCAGTTACTCGTTTACGAATATTCAAGACGATCATGCGATCGCGGTTGTGTATGCAGCTGACACGAGGCCGGAGGGAACTTTCAACATCACCACTTCGGTTGTCGGCGGAACCATTGATGCGAATATGTTAGATATTCCCGAAGGGGAAAACAGAACTGTTAACTACAGCCCGAGCCCCGGCAACTACCTTGTCAGCGTGAAGGTCGACGGCGCGCCGGTGGATATCGCCACGTATCCAAGCAGCTACACCTTTACCAATATTCAGGCCGACCACACCATCCACGTGGTCTATGAGGGAAACATTGTGACGGATACGAATCTTGATCTGCTCCTGATCATATGCGGCGCAATGTTGCTTGCCGGCGGGTTGCTGATTGTCCTCTCAAGGCTCAAAAGGAAAGTGACTGAATAAGCAGATCCACAAAGCCGTTGCGTATAGAGCCGCAACGGCTTTTTTTTTGTAAAAACATCATACTGACAAATCTAAAAAAGGCTTTTCTTCTGGCTAATTTTCTTCTGGTTTATTGGTTCCCCTTTTTCGTCATAAGTATTAAGACAGCCCCATAAGTTCCAAACGGGCTTCTTTCTTTTATTCAAAATTTGAAAAAAAGGTTTCAAAGCGGCGAAATGCGTTGATATTGAGTATAAGAGCCATTAAATATGTGTGTTTTGCTTATTCGTAAAAAAACACAGTATTCGCGGAAGGAATTTAAAATGAAATTCGTACACGCAAATCCGAATAAAAAAGGCCTTCGCTTGATATTATCCGTCTTATTGTCAGTTCTTTTGATGCTGTCGATACTGACTGTCGATGTTCCGGCGGTGGCTGCGGTACTGGACGGCCAGCCACCTGTTGAGGCAGAACCCCAGCAGCTGACGGAAGAGACGAGCCCTGCAGAAGAGCCGGGACCGATGGAAGAGCCGGGACCGACGGAAGAGCCGGGACCGACGGAAGAGCCGGAGGTGGTGGAAGAGCCGGAGGTGGTGGAAGAGCCGGAGGTGGTGGAAGAGCCCGAGGTGTTGGAAGAACCGCAAGAAGTTCAGATCGTCAACATAGACGGGTATGACTGCATTGACGGTGAAGTCATTATCAAATTCAAGGATTCAGTGTCAAACCCGCAAGCGGAAGACGCGCTAAAAAACAACAAAAGCAAAGTGAAAAGAAGGGGCTTTGGCAGAGGCTTGACGCTGGCTGAGGTGCCTGCCAGAGAGTCGGTAAAGGGTTTTATTAAAAAGATAGAAAACATGCCCGAAGTCGAATTTGTTCAGCCCAATTACGTATATACGCTTGATATGTCGGTCAATGATCCTCATGCAGCCACAGACCAGTGGTACCTCAATACCATTGGCGCGTACAGGGCCTGGGATTTCACCATGGGCTCTGCTTCCGTGCGGGTCGGCATCATCGATACCGGGATTGACCTTGGGCATCCGGAATTTTCGGGAAGGATTCACGCGCAGTATAATGCCGCAGACAACAACAGCGATGTTTCGGATAACAACGGGCACGGCACACACGTCGCGGGCATCATTGCCGCTAATGCCAACAACGCAACAGGTATCGCGGGTATCGCACCCGGAGTCAAGCTGATCGTTGTTGATGTGTTCGGCGAAGCAAGTTATGCTTCCACCGTGAGCATCGCAAGGGGAATCGACTATGCAGCTTCTCAGGGCGCTAACGTGATCAATATCAGCCTTGGGTGCTATCTGGATGACGCGATCCTGCGCATGGCCATTGATAACGCGGCGCGCAACGTGGTCGTGGTAGCATCCGGAGGCAACAACTCTACAAACAACATGCATTATCCAAGCGATTATGATAATAGTATCGCCGTAACGGCGACAACATCTGCCGACACGATCGCGGCTTATTCCAATTTCGGCGCTCAAAAAGACATCTCCGCACCGGGCAGCGGCATCTTCTCGACCTATCTAAACAACGGGTACAGGACGATGAGCGGCACATCCATGGCTGCGCCCGTGGTGAGTGCTGTAGCTGCGTTGGTACTCTCGGCTAACCCGAGTTTAAGCGTATCGCAAGTCAAGGATATCTTATACAATACCGCGGTGGATCTTGGAGCGCCGGGCAAGGACGATTACTACGGCCACGGCCGTGTGAACGCTTACGCTGCAGTTGCTGTTGCGTCTGGTGGAACGCCGGTTCCAAAGGAAGAGCCAGTCAATGAGGAACAGCCTCCCTTATTGGTCAGCAGTGTCGCTGTCACGAGCTCGAGTGATACAGTGCGGGTTTCAGATGCAATACAGATGGGGACAATCATAAATCCGTCGGGTGCAGATAATAAAGCTGTCACCTGGTCAGTGGTTGGGGGGACAGGTTCCGCAACAATAGATTCGTCAGGCGTTCTACGGGCTATAAGCGAAGGGACGGTTATGGTGCAGGCAACAGCGGTTGACGGCACTGGTGCAGCCGGACAAAAGCTTATCACAGTAGCTGCTTTGTCCATAAACGCAATTCCCGTCGGTTATAACTCAACCAGGATCTCATGGAATGCAGTTTCAGGCGCAAGAGGGTATGAGGTGCTCAGGGCATCTTCACCAAACGGGCCGTACAGAGTCGTTAAAAGATTGTCGCGGTCGCGCAGAAATTATTCTGACAGGAGGCTTTTGACGGGAACAACCTATTATTACAAGGTGCGGCCTTTCAGGACAGCAGGCAGGCAAAGAATTTATGGAGAATTTTCTGATATAAAAGGTGTGACGCCGACGCTTGCGGGTTGCGTCCTGTCTGCGGCTTCTGTTCGGCGCGGAACGGTCAGGCTTGCCTGGCGCAGAGTTAAGGGTGCAAGCGGATATGAGGTTTTTCGTTCTTTGAGCCCAGACGGCGAATACACACTCGTCTCTTCTGTAAGAGGCAGAAGCTATTTGGACAAAAGCGCTGTCGCGGGCGCAACATATTATTATAGGGTACGTCCATACAGGAATGTGAACAGGCAGAGAGTTTACGGAGGCTTTTCCGGTGTTCGATCGGTTAGCCGTTAAAAAAGTTAAACAAGCCACAAACAAGCCCGAACCACACGAAAAGTTGGCTTGATAAATAGCGATTGTTTGTGACCATCAGCAGTATACTCTTGCCGCAAGTTGTGCAGCAGATTTTTAGCCTCTCAACATTTTATACCAGAGCCTTCTGTGCTAGAAAAACGCAGGAGGCTTTTTATTTGATCTGACTGTGAGTCCTCATTGGCTTGTTCGCATGAGGTCGCACATCTTGAGCATGATACCATTGAAGAGCATTTTGAGAACGTAAAGCATTGTATGGTGCATGTGAGCCCTAAGTAAACAATGAAGGAATATGAGTAAGGAATACGAAGTCATGAAGATGTGGCTAAAGAATAAGAAAAGGAGCCGCTGGTTATCGGCTCCCCCTAACGTTTATGAATACAAAAACCATTTTTCGCAGTCTAAGGATTCGGATGAATATGTATCCACGTATTGCCCGGGCGCAGCACGATTTGCTCGCCTTTGTCATCGTAGTAGATTGTCACGCTGTCATCTGATTTTCGCTCCCAACTGCCTTTGATAAGCTTGCCGCCGATGTAATAATCAGCACTTCCGTTGCCCACCATGCTCCAGAGCTTTATGCCCTGCACTGAGTTGTATGTGGAATATTGGACGATGATATTCTTCACGTGCACCTGCTGCTTTGTTTCGGCAGACGTGAATTTTTTTCCTCCCATAAAACGCAGGTAAACGTCTTTTTCAGCGTCGTATTGGTAAGTGATAAAGCTTGCCGATCTTGCACACATTTTCAAAGATATCTCAGATACCGTTTCGCCGGGATAGGAGACGTTCTCATCAAACTGCCAACCAAGGGGATTCGGCTCGTAGTCGTAGAGCTCCTGTGCAAGAAGCGGGTTCCCCTCAGAATTATGGGGTGCTTTTATGCCCGACACACGTCGAAAATAGGCCTTCCATTTTGATTTCATTGCATCAACATCATATTTTATTTGGTCATAAAGATGATGACCGTAAAAGCTATATGGCTGAACCCAATCCACTTTTTTTTCCCCGGAGCCGCCATGATGCATGAACACAGCATCCCATTCATTTTGTATGTATAAGAAAGGCGGGCGCGCACTGCGTACCGGCAGTATCTTTTCGGGCACATTGTCTGAGAAAACACACAAAAAGCGTGTAATAGCACCTTCTACAGGCACTTCATACACAATATCGGCTGTTTGAAGACCTGTTTGGGGCCGCGCGGCAGGGGAGTTCTCTATGATAGCCAATACTGGCCTGTATTCATCAAAAAAAGGAAGCCCGGTCGTATACGAGATATCCTTTATTTCCGGAGTTGGCTCGGGAGTAGGCTCCGGGGTGGGCTCGGGTGATGGTGTTGGCGCAACTGTAGGTTCGGGTGTCGGGGCCATCACCGGTTCAGGCTCGGGCGCAGCACATGCCGCAAACACCAAAGCGAACACGATCATCAACACCGGCAGAATTCGTTTCATATGGGTTCCTCCTGTTGATAGGTATGGTGTAAACACAAATATTGTAACATTTTGCATGTCAGTTTGGCAATCATAAATACATATTCCAGTATGATATTGAATTTGTTTAAGTAATGTTATAATATATAAAAGGCTTAATATTTGTAACATTTATGAGGGAATATAATGATTTTAGTTATCGGTTCAAATGGTCAGCTAGGAAAAGAAATCCAAAAAGCATTTCTTGAAAAGAAGATAGCTTATAGGGCATATGACATCCCTGAAATTGATATTACAAATTATGAATCAATCAATGGGCTCATAGAAGCCATCCAACCCACCTCGATCATCAACTGTGCAGCTTATACAAATGTTGATCAAGCGCAAACTGATCAGGAAAACGCTTACAGTATAAACGCAATGGGGCCTAAGAATTTAGCTCAGATCTGCAATCAAAAAAAAATAGAACTGGTTCATATATCGACAGATTATGTGTTTAACGGTGAACCTATTTGCGAGAATGGCAGTCCTCGTCCATATCTTGAGACAGACGCTTGTGATCCCAAATCAGTTTATGGGAAGACAAAGCTTCAGGGTGAAGAGTTTGTACGGGAGTTCCATGATAAGTGGTATATTTTTCGTACTGCGTGGCTTTACGGTGAAGGCCAAAATTTTGTAAAGACGATGCTCAAATTATCTGAACAAAATAGCTCTGTTCGGGTTGTTGACGACCAGATTGGCTCTCCCACATCAACCGCTGACCTAGCCGCTGCGATATGTGCTTTGTTAGGCACCCAACAATATGGCCTTTATCATGCGACATGTGAAGGCCAATGCAGTTGGTATGAATTTGCCAGAGAGATATTTAAGATTAAGAGTATTGATATAGAGGTTGTCCCGGTCACAAGTGAAGAGTTCATACGTCCCGCCCCGAGACCAAGATGGAGCGTGTTGGAAAATGCAAAACTGAAGAGTATAGGGGAAAATGTATTCAGACACTGGAACGATGCGCTCAATGCATATCTAAAATAATTAGTGAAAAGGAAGAAGGAATGAAAGGAATTATTCTTGCCGGCGGTTCAGGAACGCGTCTTTATCCTATAACGAAATCTGTATCAAAGCAGCTGCTGCCCATTTATGATAAACCGATGATTTATTATCCTTTATCAACACTTATGCTGGCAGGTATTAAAGAAGTATTGATCATATCAACACCGACTGATTTGCCCTTTTACGAGAATTTATTCGGAAGCGGCGAAAACCTTGGTATGCGTTTTAGTTATAAGATCCAACAGGCGCCAAATGGCTTGGCGGAAGCCTTTATTATAGGTGAAGATTTTATCGGTGATGATAAATGTGCTCTGATACTGGGGGATAATATTTTTTTCGGGCATGGTTTTACAAAAAGCCTAAACAATGCAGTTGAGCTTGAGCAGGGGGCTGTTATATTTGGTTATTATGTCAATGAGCCGCAGGCCTACGGCGTTGTGGAATTTGATAAACAAGGTAATGTTGTATCCATCGAAGAAAAGCCTGCAAAACCCAAATCCAATTATGCTGTACCGGGCTTGTATTTCTATGATAATGACGTTGTAAGTATAGCTAAAAACATAAAACCCTCGGCGCGTGGTGAGCTTGAGATAACAACTGTCAATGAGGAGTACTTAAAAAGAGGAAGCTTGAAAGTTGAAATTATCGGACGAGGCACTGCCTGGCTTGACACCGGAACACACAACGATCTTTTGGCTGCAGGCAGTTTTGTAGAAACCATACAAAAGAGGCAAGGGCTTTATATTGCCTGCATAGAAGAGATCGCATTTCGCATGGGGTATATTGACAGCGCATGCCTTAAAAAACTCGCCCAGCCATTAATAAAGACTGAATACGGGCAGTACATCCATCAGTTGGCAGAAAGGCATAGATAGTATGGCCAAAATCAAAGTTGTGAACACGCCCATTGACGGGCTCATTATAATAGAACCTCTAGTTTTTGGTGATGACCGCGGATATTTCATGGAAAGTTATAATAAGCAGGCTTTTGAGGAAGAAGGCCTGTTTATGGATTTTATACAGGACAACGAATCAAAATCCAAAAAAGGTGTTTTACGGGGTTTGCATTTTCAGACAAAGCATGCTCAGGGGAAATTGGTAAGAGTCGTCTGTGGAGAAGTATTCGACGTAGGCGTGGATTTAAGGGCAGGCTCTCCAACCTATGGTAAACATGTGGGCGTCAAACTGTCAGGTGAAAATAAAAAAATGTTTTATATTCCTGAAGGTTTCGCGCATGGTTTTTTGGTTTTATCTGATGAAGCATTGTTTACCTATAAATGTACAAACTTCTATTATCCCGAATATGACGCCGGTATCATTTATAATGACAAAGATATAGCTATAGATTGGCCGCTGGATGAAAAAAGCATTTTATTATCTGAGAAAGATAAAAAGCTGCCATCATTTAAGGAAGCGGATTATCATTATTTGCAGGAGGAAGTATGAAAAAAGTTTTGGTCACCGGAGGAGCCGGATTCATTGGATCGAATTTTATAAGATATTTGACTGGCACACATAAAGACTGGGTATTGGTTAATCTTGATGCTTTGACCTATGCAGGAAACCTGCAGAATTTAGACGATTTGAATGCAAACAGGAATCATGTTTTTATCAGAGGAGATATAACAGACAGAAAGTTGGTCACGTCACTTTTCAGCGAATACAGCTTTGATTATGTGGTCAATTTTGCTGCAGAGAGCCATGTAGACAGAAGCATAAAACAGCCCGAGGTTTTCATTGTGACAAATGTGCTTGGAACACAATGCCTGCTTGATTGTGCCAAAGAAAACTGGCAAACAGGAAAAGGCCAGCAAGGATATCCGACGTATCGCGATGGGGTCAAATATTTGCAGGTATCCACGGATGAAGTGTATGGGGCACTCGGCAAATCGGGATTGTTTACAGAATCGACTCCGCTTGCGCCTAACAGCCCCTACTCTGCAAGCAAGGCATCCGCAGATTTGCTGGTAAGAGCATACAATAAGACATTTAAACTGCCGGTCAATATCACACGCTGCTCCAATAATTATGGCCCGTATCAATTTCCCGAAAAATTGATACCGCTGATGATCGGCAATGCCGTGGATGGAAAACCGCTGCCTGTCTATGGAGACGGAATGCAAATAAGAGACTGGCTGCATGTCAGCGATCATTGCTGTGCGATCGATACGGTGCTTAAGAAAGGGAAGAATGGAGAAGTCTACAATATTGGCGGGAATAATGAAAAAGCGAATATAGATATTGTCAAGCTCATACTTAATAATCTTGGGAAGTCTGAAAAGCTCATTAAACATGTTGAGGACAGGCTCGGCCATGACAGGCGCTACGCTATTGACAACACCAAAATAACCAGCGAGCTCGGATGGAGCCCTGCCTATACTTTCGAGCAAGGGATCGAAGAAACGATCAAGTGGTATATGGATCATAAAGAATGGCTTGCGAATGTTCGCGACGGGTCTTATGTGGAATATTATAATCAATATTATTCATAATTATTTGTGAAACAGTTGATTTATTTGTGATGCATTTATAAGGCCAAGCTAAGAATCCCAGAAACGGAAAACGAGGTTTATGTGGCTGTTGATTATATAATTATTCTCGCCATGCAAAGTCATAATATCAATAATGTCAATAAAATGACTTTTTCATTGCAGCTCCGATTTTGGTTTAGTATAATGCTTATAATATGCTATTCTGTTAAGCCCTTCGTGAAAGCCAAGGGTGATATGCGAATTGGAGAAATAAATGGATTGGATAAAAAAGAGGCTTCAGGGTTTCTTAAACTATAGAGAACTGCTAAGCCAATTGGTTGTGAGGGATGTTAAGTTAAAATACCGCAGAAGCTTTCTTGGGTATATTTGGAGCGTGCTTAATCCTTTATTGATCATGATGGTCATGTCTTATGTTTTTTCGAATCTTTTTAGATTTACAAATTCCCCGGTTTATATTTTAACCGGGCTGGTCATGTTCAATTTCATGTCAGAAGCGACTTCTATGGCAATAGGTTCCATAACCAGTAATGGCGCTCTGATAAAAAAGACATATGTGCCCAAATATATTTTTACGGTTTCAAAAGTCACGAGTTCTCTCGTGAATCTGCTTTTATCGATGGTTGCTCTTTGGATCATGATGGTGATTACAGGGGTTCCGCTGACTCCGTGGTTTCTTGTTTTCCCCATAATCGTGTTGGTGCTTTATGTTTTTTGTCTGGGGTTGGGGCTTTTTTTGGCGCAAGCGGCAGTTTTCTTCCGGGACATCCAGTATATATATGGCGTGCTTTTGACAGCATGGATGTATATGACCCCCATAATTTACCCCATAGAAATATTGCCCGAAAGATTCAGTGTCATTGTTTTGTATTGGAACCCAATGACGTATTATGTGACACTCTTTCGAGATAGCGTTTTGTATGGGCAAATGTCACAGCCTTATTTAATTTATGGCGCGGTTGCATTTGCCTTGGTGTTTTTGGTATTGGGGATTTGGTCTTTCTCCAGGAATCAGGATAAATTTATTCTCTATATATAGCGGTGTTATGAACATTATGAATGAAAACAATATGATATGTGTCGAGAATGCGTCAGTCCGGTTTAATTTGGCATCAGAACATATTGACAGCCTAAAGGAATATGTTATCAAACTTATTAAGCGGCAACTGATGTTTCAAGAATTTTATGCGCTAAAAAATATTAATCTTCAGATTAAGGCCGGTGAGTCCTGGGGTATTATTGGTGTGAACGGATCTGGAAAATCCACTCTCTTGAAATTGATTTGCGGAATACTTAGGCCCTACACGGGATTTGTTAAGATTCACGGAACAGTGGCGCCGCTTATTGAGCTTGGGGCTGGCTTTGATCATGATCTAACTGCCCGTGAGAATATATTTCTTAACGGTGCGGTGCTTGGCCATTCCAAGCAATTCATGAAAGAGAAGTTCGATGAGATTGTGGAATTTGCTGAACTCGAAGGATTTTTGGATGTGCCAATAAAGAATTACTCTTCAGGTATGTCAGCAAGGCTTGGTTTTGCTATTGCTACCATGGTTCGCCCTCAAATATTGATTATTGATGAAATATTGGCAGTTGGCGATTACGCATTTCAAAAAAAATGTGAGCAGCGTATGAATGAGATGTTAAGTGGCGGAACAACACTTTTATATGTGTCGCATTCTCATGAATCTGTGAAAACAATCTGTACACATGCTCTTTGGTTAGAAAAAGGAGAAGTTAAAATGCAGGGTGATTCGCAAACCGTGTGCGATAAATATATAAAATCATTAGGCGGATGATTTTTCAATACTGACTTATCAAATAAGCGAAAGAAAACGGTGTCATGAAACGAGTGTCCATTGCTATTGTGACATATAACGATGAAAAGCATATTGGTAATCTTCTTGGCTCAATAAATGAATGTGTCAAACTTGAAGATTGCCATATCTTTTTGATTGATAATGGTTCACAGGATGAAACGCGAAACATTGCAAAAGAGAAAAATGATAATATCACAATAATAGAAAATGAAAAAAATATTGGATTCGGCGCCGGACATAATAAGGTTTTAAGTTTACTTGATTCAAAGTATCATGTCATTCTTAACCCGGATGTTGTTATAAAATCGGATGTCATAAGTCAAATGGCCTGCTATTTGGATTCAAATCCGGATATCGGTATGATCACGCCCAAAATACTGTATTCGGATGGCTCTGTCCAGATTCTGCCGAAAAAAGATCCCAAACCCATATACATGTTGGCACGAAGGAGTAAGATCAAAGCTCTTCAGAAATATAAGGATGCATATGAAATGACAGAGGCGGGAGCGGATAAGGCATATGATATTGAGTTTGCCTCAGGCAGTTTTATGTTCATAAGAACAGAGCTTTTCAAAAAAGTTGGTGGCTTTGACGAACGCTACTTTTTATATTTGGAAGATGCCGATCTGTCAAGAAAAGTGCGGCAGTATGCGCGAATACAGTATAACCCAGGTTTTATTGTTTATCATGATTGGCAGCAGGCAGGGGCCAAACAAATCAAGTATTTTTTAATTCATGTTGTTTCAATGATTAAATACGTATTAAAATGGAGGAAAAAATAATAATTGGATATTAGTCAGTTGGACAGAAAAACGCATGAAGAGGTGTTGATTACGGTTTTGCTGGCAACGCACAATGGCGAGAAATTTTTAGCACAGCAAATTGATTCGATTATTGAGCAGACCCATAAGAGCTGGCGTCTTATTATTTCAGATGATGATTCTTCAGACAATACTTGCGACATCATAAACACCTATGCAAAAAAGCATTCTGATAAAATAGAGATTATCAACAAACAAAATGGGCATACAGGCGCCTGCGGAAACTTTTTTTTCTTGTTGCAGCATGCTGTAGCGCGCAACTCGGATTATATCATGTTCTGCGATCAGGATGATGTTTGGTTTGCTAACAAGATTGAGCTGACGCTTTATGAAATGAAGAAACATGAGAAAGAGCATAATGCAGACTCCCCTTTGTTGGTTTTTTCCGATCTGC
>Ga0351840_1087_pt1 | contig 17008 bp, 7 predicted proteins | sample BONcelHFGM3001E5_FD_206883 | JGI IMG/M metagenome (GOLD analysis project Ga0351840, IMG submission 206883) | Enriched cells from coal bed in the Powder River Basin, Montana, United States - BONCAT cells FGM rep1 HSBNCT.FGM.300.1.E5 ... | reverse complement strand
CCGGTTGTCGTCGCTACGTAGCACCACGGTGTAGACTCCGTTAGGTACAGGCCGCAGGTCGACTTGTTGCACCACGCTGCCGTTCATGGGTTGTACCCTGGCATCGTATATCCGGATGCCCAAGGGGTTAAACACCTCGAGTGTCAGCGACTCATCGGCGATTCCACCGCAGGTGAGGGTGAACCTGCCGTCGTTCGGAACGGGATAGATATATAGCTGAGAATTTCCTGCTTCATCAACACCTGTGACTAGCACATAGATGTTGTTGGAAGAATCGGAGGAACACCCGTCAATGGTGACGATGTCCCAATACCAGCCATGATAAGCCGCATGCTGAGTTTGCTCTGTGCCGCCAGTAATGATAGCTCCGTTATAATACCACTGATTTCCTTCAGGATAATTGCTGGAAAGAGTCAGCCCGTCAACCGTGATGACAGGTGCAACTGGCTTTTGAATCACAGTAACGTTAAATGCCGGTGATACTGTTCCGGTTCCGCACATATTTGTTCCAGTTACGGTAATAATTCCTGAGACGGCATTTAAAGCGAAATCAACGAAAATATTTGCCGTATTGGCTCCGGAAATAATCGTTGCCCCGGCAGGTACTGTCCAGGTATATCCGGTTGCACCACTGATTGCGGCGACAGAGAAACCCACACCTGTCGCTCCGGCGCAAACGTTGCCCGGACCGCTGATCGCCCCTGCATCTCCAGGGATTGTGAGAACGGAAACAGGGAAATTCGGAGAGAGATTCCCGTTTCCGCAAAGGTTGTTGCCATATACCGTGATATTGCCCGACGAAGCAGTGGTTGCGAAATTCACTGTGATGCTGTTCGTCCAGGCACCGGTTGCAATGGTTGCTCCGGGAGGCAGTGTCCAAACATAACTGATGGCGTCACTAATAGGTGCTACCGAATAGGCTACCCCGTTTGATCCTTTGCACACATTGGCTGATCCTGTAATAGTTCCTGCATCACCTGGCAACGGATTTACCGTAACCGGGAAGGATGCCGGAGCAGAAGCCATACACCCATAGGTATTCGTATAGTTCACATTCACAGTCTTTGCACCGCCGGTATTCCAGGTAACCCCGATCTGGTTGGTACCTGCACCTCCTGTAATCGTTCCTCCGGCTGACAAGGCCCATGTGTAGTTCGTGAATCCTGGTTCAGTGGCGTAGCTAACTCCAATGTCCACGCATGTAACGTCCTGTCCTGTTATCGTGGGAGAAGGTAATGGGTTAACGGTCACGGCAATACTATTGGCCACACCATTGGCACAGGTGCTGGTTCCATATACACTCACGTTACCGGAAGCCGTTCCAAAAGTTACCGTAATGCTTGGTGTATTTGCCCCGGCGGTGATGGTTGCCCCGGCAGGTACACTCCAGGAGTAGCCGGTAGTATTGATGAGGGGAGTGATACTATAGACATTTCCGGTAGTGTTGGCACATACAGTGGTTGGTCCGGTAATTGGCCCTGCCGGTGGAATCTGCGGGCATCCGGCTACAAATGAAAGGGTAGCTCCATTGGTTGTGCCGGCAGAGTTTACGCCCACACAGCGGTAATAGTAGGTGGAGGTTTGTGTTAGTCCGGTCAGGTTTGCAGATACAGCAGTAGCGGTATTTCCGGTCACCGGGCTGGGAGTCGCAGGAGCAACATTCCCGAAAGCAGGCGTCAGACCCCATTGGAATGAAACGGTGGTAGATGAATTCTGGGCAGTTACTGTTCCATTCAAGGTAGCCGTTGTGAGTCCGATAGGGGCAGCCGCATTGGTCACCACGATCGGAGGCGCAGTAGCTGTCATAAATGTCATATCGTTTCCGTTGGTTGTACCTTCGGAATTTACACCTACAGCCCTGTAATGATAGAGGGTGTTGGGAATAAGTCCGGCGACAGCCCCGCTGACAGGAGTAGTCGTATTTCCCGTTACAGGAGATGGTGTGCCAGAAATCGTGGAACCATAGGCGGTAGTAAGGCCATACTGGAACGAAACCGTTGTTGATGCGCCGTTGGCATTCACTGTGCCATTCAGGGTGGCGCCTGTACCGGTGATGGATGTTGCAGCAGTGGTCACTACGGTAGGTGCTGAAGCAGTGGACAATGTCAATCCGATATGGTATATCGCTGTGTTCTGGCCAGAATAGGCAAAAGGGCAACCTCCCACCGACCAGCTTCTTCTGTTGCCCGATAAAGATGTAAAGCAGGAACTGTACCCGGTAGCCCCCGGAACGGCGCACTGTCCGAGATCTACAACTAGACTCTGTGTCGGGTCATAAGGGAAGGGACTGTCCAGCACAATGGTCATCCAATCACCTGCCGCTCCGGTTAATGATACGGAGGCTCTGTAATACACTGTTGTAAGGGCACCAGTGTAAAAAGCGCCGGTTGGAAGCGAAGTTGCTGTGGTTTGTCCAAGTTTTATAGTCAGGTCGGTATAGGTCCAGGGACCTAAAGGATAACTGGTTGCAATCATGAAAGAGAGAGCCGTGATACTCCCCGGGGGGGCAGCAGAGGGTTGGTTGAAATCTCCGGCAAGGTAAATGAGTTGAACCTCTTTCCCTGCCGCAATATTCCAGATGAATGAATTGTTCGACCCATTGGTGTTGTAATTGTAATAATCAGGTGTGATCGTTGGCGCATCCAGAACCAGTGCATCCCTGAAATTTATACTGATATCATTATCCGGAGCGTTGCCATCATCAGATGGAGTCCCGGTTAGCTGTCCATAGGACAATCCAATGGAAAGCAGCATTACAAAAAGCAGGTAGAAATTTTTCATAGCATGTTGGTTTAAAGTTGGTTCTTGTTTGGTGAATCAGTTTTAGAAAAGCGGATTCAAAAAAGTGGACAGGTACCCATCTGTTTGAAGATTGGGAAGAAATCGTAAATTATTTCGCAGAACATTCTTGAGTTCAACAGAATAACATCAGATAGGACAAATATAGTAAAGAATTAGATAAATTAGATGTTTGGAATAAAAAAAAATAATTCAAAAAGCCCCGGGATATTGTCCGGGGCTTTCAGCAATAGCAGGGGCGGGTTTGGAACCCGCCCCTACTTGTCGCTGATCCCTATTTATTCACCAGTATTCTACGGATCACGCGATTATCATCCGTCCTCAGCACAACAGTATAGACTCCGTTGGGCACCGGTCTCAGGTCAACGGTTTGTTCAATGTTGCCTTGCAGTGGTTGAACCCTGACATCGTATATCCGCACGCCGAGGTAGTTGAATACTTCGAGTGTTGCATTCTCAACAGTTAGTCCGGCGCAGGTGACGGTAAACTTCCCGTCGTTGGGCACAGGGTAGATGTTGAAGGTTGTTCCGCTGAGCGGATTGATGCCGATCATGGTCACATTGATTATGTTGGACGGATCAGATGAGCAGCCGTTGAGGGTCACAATCGTGTAGTAGTTCCCGCTCTCGGTTGCTTCGTAGGTCTGTCCTGTAGCTCCAGGAATGGCAGTTCCGTTAAAGTACCACTGGTTGCCCGAAGCGGCGCTGCTGGTAAGTGTTCCTCCACTTTCAGTAATGGTTGGGGTAGCCGGTTTCGGATTGACTGTCACGCTGAAGTCGGGAGAGTTGGCTCCTTCGCCGCAGGTGTTGGTCCCGTGCACGGTGATCACACCCGAAGAGGCGGAAGTACTGAAGCTGACGGTGATCTGCTTGGTGTTCGCCCCTGCGGTGATAGTCGCTCCGGCAGGTAGTGTCCAGGCATACCCGGTAGCGTTGGCGATGGTGCCAACACTGTAAACAACCCCTGTTTCACCCTGGCAAACATTGTCGGCTCCGGTGATGGTTCCGGCAGCAGCGGGCAGTGGGTTGACAGTTACCGGGAACGGAGGTGAAAGCGGTCCGTCGCCGCACTGGTTGGCGCCAGCTACGGTGATGTTGCCCGAAACTGTTCCGGCTCCGAAGTTCACTGTAATGGAAGTGGTTCCGGCCCCGGTAGCGATGGTTGCTCCGGCAGGCAGGTACCAGTTATACGAGGTGGCATTCATCACGGAGGTGGTCGAGTAGGCGACGCCTTGCTGTCCTGCACACACCGTTGCTGTCCCTGTAATGGTTCCGGCAGCGGCGGGAACGGGGTTAACGAAGATGCTGGTGGTGGTAGGCGCTGATGGAGTACATCCCGAAGAGTTTGTGTAGTTGACGCTGAGCGACTGCAATCCGGCCATGTTCCAGATCACCTGCAGGTGGCTGGTACCCTGTCCTGAATAGATTGTGCCACCTGAAGAGACGGTCCACACATAGCCGGTATTCCCTCCTTCTGTGTAGTAGTCGACATACTGCGGCCCAGCACACGGACTGGCATTACCGCTGATGGTTGGCATGGGAAGTGGGTTGACTGTTACACCGTAGCTGGCGGGTGTGGTTGCGGCACATCCGCCGGCGTTGGTGTAGTTAACACCTATAGTTTGCGCACCGGCCGTGTTCCAGGTAACGGTGACTGTGTTGCTGGTCGCTGTACCTCCTGCCGTGATGGTTCCTCCGGCAGAGACTGTCCACGCGTAGTTGGTCATTCCGGCCTGGGAAGTGTAAACGTTCCCTGCTGTGTTGGCACAGATGTTTGCCGGACCGGTAATGGTTGGCGTTGGACGTGCATTCACAGTAACGGGATAGGAAGTTGGTGCTGCTGCGACACAACCGCTGGCATTTGTGTAGCTAACTGATACTGACTGTGCTCCGGCTGTACTCCATGTGACAGTGATGGCATTGGTTCCGGCACCGGCAGTGATTGTCCCTCCTGCAGAGATACCCCAAACATATCCAGTCATCGCGGCCTCAGTGGTATAGACATTCCCGGATGTACTGGTGCAAACGGAAGCTGGTCCTGTAACGGTTGGAACCGGTAACGGATTTACTGTCACTGCTTTGCTGTTGGGAGTACCCGCAGCACACGAACTCGTTCCAAATACTGATACATTCCCTGATGTTGTACCAAAGGTTACCGTGATGGATGTGGTTCCCGCTCCTGCCGTGATGGTAGCTCCGGTTGGGACACTCCATGTGTATCCGGTCGTATTGGCAAGCGGGTCGATGCTATAAACATGTCCGGCACTATTTGCACAGGCTGTAGTGGGACCAGTGATGGGTCCTGCCTGTGGGATTGGCGGGCAACCGGCCAGGAATGAAAGGGTGGCTCCGTAAGTAGTCCCTGTTGCGTTCACACCAACACACCGGAAGTAATAGGTGGTAACTGGTGTAAGGCCTGTGAGGTTTGCAGAGACAGCCGTGGGTGTGTTTCCTGTGACAGGACTGGGAGTTGCCGTGGCCACGCTTCCGAAAGCCGGTGTGGTCCCCCACTGGAATGTAACAGTTGTGGACTCGTTGGATGCCGTTACGGTTCCATTTAGAGTCGCTGTGGTTGAACCGATTGCAGTGGCCGGTTCTGTCACTACGGTTGGAGGAGCGGTTGCCGTGGTAAATGTCATATCCAAACCATTGGAGGTGCCGCCGATATTGACCCCTACAACACGATAATGGTAAAGGGTATTTGGTAACAGTCCGGTCAGGCCGTAATTCACGTTTGTTACTGTAATTCCTGAAACCGGGCTCTGCGGTGCGGTGACTGTCGATCCGTATGCTGTGGTAAGTCCGTATTCAAACGTGACAGCAGTGGATGCATTGTTTGCATTTACCGTACCATTCACTGTGGCAGTAGTGCTTCCAATCCCAGTGGCGGCAGTAGTTACAACCGTCGGAGGTATTGCTAAGGTTGTAAACGTTAGATCTGCTCCATAGGTGTTGATGGTGCCAACAGTTCCCATCGCCCTGAAGTGGTAAAGTGTATTCGGTATCAGGGATCCAATTGCAGCAGATATTGGCGTGGTTGTGGTTCCGGTGACAGGTGATGGCGTTGCAGTTGCTGAACTTCCATAGGCTGTCGTCAGTCCATATTCGAAACCGGTAACAACTGATTCAGTATTGGCATTGACAGTTCCGTTGAGGGTTGCTCCGACTCCCGTTACTCCCGTTGCTGCTGTCGTAACGATCGTAGGTATTGCCTGGAATTCCAGAGCTCCAATGTCCGGCGGGTTTCCGCGGGTTACACCATCATAATCTGTCGTGATGCCAGGGATCGCAACACCGGCATTGTTTAGTGCCAGGTTGGTCGGATGCAGGTCGGTGGCCGAGACGAATGCCGGATCGCCTGAAACCGAGTTGGCATCCCCTGCGGAAGCTGTTTGCCAGGCCGCAAGGTTGAGGACATCTGCTCCCCCGAAGTAACCCAGTGGCCCGGCTGTTGCGTAAATATCGTTATAATCGGATGTGAGGGTGGCGGTTACGGCATCGTAAACGGCATAGTGACTTCCCGCTCCTCCGGCTGCCCTTCCGTTGAAGAAAATATTGTCCTTCATGATGTACGGGGCGGCTACTGTCCTTCTCCATGCATAGGTGGATGAGGTGGCTGTTGCAGGGCCATGAACATAGAACGTGTTGTAATAGAGGCTGTAAGTAGAGGTAGCATAGGAGGCATCGTAGAATGCATATAGCGTGGGGTTCGTAGCTGCACCACCGTCGAGGTCCACGATATTGTTGGAATATTCGTTGTTGGTAGCCGTATACCCGTAGTTGTATATCCCGTAAATGGCTGGGGTCAGTCCTGCATTAGAAGCACCTACTTTAAGGACTTTGTTCTTCTTCACATCTGCACCATAAATGTACATGCAATAGATAGACGGAGAACCTGAAGAATTTGACCAGGTGACATTCCCAACAAGGTTGTTCTCAACCATGTTCGAGGATCCAAGGATATAGAGTCCACGGAATGTACCTGTCCCATCATAGAGGATGCTGTTGGCTGTTGTTGCACTCCCAACCACATTTCCTCCAAGGGTCCCGATGTGATAGACACCTGTTGCCGAACAATAAATACCGTAGATATACCAGGCCCCTGTATTGTTGCAATGGATGTTGCTGATCACATTGTCATAGATCTGGGTGGGAGTTGTTGATCCTGCGGTAAAGTACATGCCATAGAATGAACCAGTTGAATTAAGTACCCATGGAGTACCGCCGCACATCGGGGCTGAGCCGCCGATGTAGTTTCCTGCGATAATATTACCATTTGAAGCAGATCCTGCTGCAAAATAAATACCTCGTGCTGAAGTAGTTAAGGGTGTTGTGAGGTTGTTGTAGTAGCTATTACCTGACAAAGTCCAGTTATCCCCATTGTAGGAAGAGATGTAGGTCCCATATGTGGTATAATTAAAAATTTCGTTTCCGCTGATGGTATTGTCGGAATTGGTTGCCGAAGAGCTGCCATAGGCGTAAATCCCTGCATAGGGCTGTCCGCTGGCATCGGTACGGTCGCGGATTACGTTGTTCGTCACCACGTTAAAGTCGTTGCCATTGGTCCCTGTTGAGTTGTAAAAACGGATAACACCGGATGCCGTGCTGGCACTGGAGGTGTTTCCACTCTCCCAGTAGCTGTCGCGGAGGGTATTGTACATGGCATCGTTGGAAAACTCAAATACCCCGTTGGAAGTATTTGTATTCCGGAATCTCAGATATTTTCCAGATCCACTGAATCGTCCATCGATGGTAGCGTTTCTCGCCCCTTCAAAGCGAATCATGGCATCGGCAACAGCTCCTTCAATCAATCGTTCGGTAGCTGCACTTGGTTGAATCGTTACGGTGAAGTTGCCTGGAGGGTCTTCTGCCCATTGATTCAGGGCGTTGGTTCCATCTTCCGTGAGGTTAGAAATGATGCTAACCGTTACGTTTCCGGTAAGGACTTTGGCGTTGATATCGGCAAAGAATCCGCCGGCACCGGTCAATGAGAGATAAGTTCCTCCCGTTCCAACAGTTACAGTGCCGTTGAGTGACTGGACTACGGTATATGTGTTTGGGGCAGTTGTAGGCGTGGAACAGGCTGGTGGATTGGCTGTAAAACCACTGGCTCCAACAGAAGGATTGGCTCCAACATTGGGCGGTGCTACAAGATCCTGAGCAACCACATAATAGGAGACCACATCTCCGACAGCAACACCAGCGCCGAAAGCGAAGGTATAATCATCCGAGGCAGCAACATGAACTCCCTGTGCCGAGTTCCAGCCACCTGAGTTTATTTTCCAGTAGCAGACCGGCAATCCGATGCCGGTTGTGGGAACACCACTGCCATCAGTGATCGTGGCAGTAAGGGTCCGGTTGGTAAGAAGGCCAGTATTGTTTAATGGGGTATAGACAATCCCCGGAGGAGTGATATCCAGAGGAATTCCGCCGAACTCATCAGCGCCTGCATCAGGAGCTGATGCCGCATAGGCCGGATTTACATTGTTGGGGTATCCCGGATTCGGATACCTTGCCTGATTGTCAAAATCTGTTGTGATGTTTACAGGTGTTGAGATTGTTCCTCCACCACTTTCGCACTGGGATGGAATGGTGGTGCTGATATGGAGATCATACGGAGTAGTTGTTACGTTGATAAAAGGAGGCAGGCTTGTAAAGGAGTTGGCATCTGCCGGAGTAACATGAGTTTTGTAATTCGAAAGGAACTGGAAATCATTGGTCCCGTCGGTAAATAGCAGATTTGCTGCTCCCGGAGTGCCCGCATAAAAATCATTGTTGTCTGACGTTGTGGCATATGTTCCGAGGGTTGTTGAACTTCTCCAGTAGGCAACGGTAAGTCCTGTTCCGTTTGCTGTGGATGTATTTGCGATGATATTGTTCCTGAGCTCCAGTACCGGAGTAGTACTGGCATAAATACCGGCCGATCCGAAGTTGGTCCCGGTGCTGCTGGCATCGAGATAAATAGTATTGTAATAGAGTCCATGGCTGGTTCCTGATGACACGTAGATACCTGTAACGGCTGGGCTATAGGAGGATGTCGTCGTATTTAGGTCTGAAATGTAATTATTGTACATGTAGACATTGGTTCCACTGGAGATATACACGCCCCTTAGGTAACCTGTCGACCCGGAATTGGTCAGGCCGTATATGTTGTTCCTGTATATGTCGACGGTATAGCCGGATGTCTGGTAAATCCCGTACATCGTTCCTCCACCACAGGAATTGTTGTAGATGTGGTTGTCGTATATTGCCTTGTTTGAAGTTGAACCAATGTAGGCACAATAAAAGGTGCCTGATGCGCCGGTGCTGGAATTCCCATAGAAGGAGTTGCCATAGACATTGAGGGTTCCATTCGTCATGGATGATGAATTGTAGATGCCATATGTTGTTCCCGTAGTGGGCTTGACGTTGTTTCGTACGATATTTCCATAGATGTTGATGGTCGCAGCACTGGCTGAGCTGTAAAGGAGGTACCAGCTCCCGGTAGTTCCGGTTGTATAGGTACAGTTCTCAATGGTGTTGTTGTAGATGTTGATCGTGTTGTTCGACCCGGTTCCTCCCATGGCGTTCGAAATCCCATAGCATGAGCTGGATGTGGCGCCGGAGTTGACCGTTACAGTATTGCCATAGATGTCAACATTTGCATTGTAACCGGTGGAGAGGTACATGCCATAGAGTGTTGTGGTAGTTCCAACCCCTCCATTGATCGTATTGTTGGCTATTTTGATATCAGCCTGGTAAATCACATACATACCATATGCAGTAGAGGACCCTCCACCGAAGTTTGTGATAGAGTTCCCTGCAGTGAATCCGAACCGGTTACCCTGGCTATACAATGTGTAAGGTGAGGGTGCCGAATAGCCTGAAAAGTAGATACCGATGTAGGTGTTGGTCAGATTACAGTTGTCCACATCGCAAAAACTAATGGTACCTGCGGGATCTGTTGGTGTGATGCTCGTGGTGGTTGAAGCGTTGTGATTGTTGGAATAGATAGCTTTGGAAAGGACACAGATTTTCTGTAGGGTAACCGTACAATTCTTAATCGTGATGTGTTGGCTGGCATCTGTAGCAGAGGCAACCAGAATGGCATATCCCCACTCCGTTTGGGTTGTGGTTGTTGTATGTGTCGATGGGTCTAACAGGTCGATTCCATCGAATGTCACATAGTCTGTTCCTACGAATTTGATGATCCCGTCGGTAGATGTCGATGTGCCTGCTGCTGCAGTAATCAATGGATTCGTGCCCGCACCAAATTTCTGAAACACAATCGGAGCGGTGGATGAGCTTGTTGTGGTGGTAATGGTCCCGACAGCAGATCCGGAAAAGGTTTCGGTATGCCCTGCTGCCACGTTGAATGTAACACCACCGGCACCAACACCGGAAGTGTTCAAGGCAGCAATAGCAGCCTCGATGGTCGCATAATCGCCGGGGATGTTTTTGATCCCTGTCAGCTGACCGTAGGATAACCCAATGGTTATCAATGCAATACTAATTAATGTAAATCTTTTCATCATGTGAATGGATTGGTTGGTTTATATTGTTTTATGCTATTACAAGAAGAGAAGAAGAATATATTCCATATATTGCTGTGATTCAGACTGTTGAAATAGATTAGACCGGACGTCCTAATAAAGAGGATCAAAATACTTAATTAATCCCGTTTTAATGCATATAATGAGATTAAAATAGGATTAAAATAGGATTAAAAAAGCACCGGACTAACTAATTTGTATTTCTCAGCTGGCAGTTGGTAAAAAAAATCAGGTTAAAAGGTAGTTAAGCGAGGATTAAATTGTGATGAGAGAAGGAGAGTTACAGGTTGAATTCTTCCGAAAGAAGCGGGATCTCGAGCATGAATTCAGATCCCTCTCCAGGGACAGACCTTAGTGAAATGGTTCCCCCATGCAATTGGGTGATCCGTCTGACGAGCGAGAGCCCAAGACCGCTGCCCTGAACGAAAGCAACATTCTTCCCTCTGTAAAATGGCTCAAAAATAAGCTCCTGCTCCTCTGTCGGGATCCCTGCCCCCCGGTCACTGAATCGGATCCGGATCATCTGTTTAGGATGTTCAAGTGTGACGTGAACCTGATGATCGGCCGAATATTTACAGCCGTTCTCCATTAGATTCAGGATGACAATCCGAAGCAGTTGATCATTCCCTTTAACTGAAAGAAGCTGCTCGGTTTCAGAGTCCCCTTCGAAATCTTCCTGGAATTGGATCGTCGCACCGTATGTTGGATGCGATTTGATGAGCTCCGACTGTGCCTCCCAGAGCAATTCATCCATGCGAACAGTATCTTTCGGGATCTGATACGATTCTGAGTTTGTCATGGTTAGCAGAAGTAAACGGTTGGCAGTATTCCCAAGGTTTATGATATCCTCAAGAACGGAAGAGATCAAGGCCACATACTCCTCCTTCGTACGTTCTTTTAGCAGTGCTACCTCCATCTGGCCACTGATGTGAGCAAGCGGGGTACGGATTTCATGGGATGCGTTGGCAATAAAGCTTTGCTGAACCTTGAACACGACTTCCAGCCGTTCCAGCATTTTGTTGAAGGTTTGGGCAAGCCTGGCAATCTCATCCCTTCCGTTCCCTTCATTAACGCGAAGATGCAAGGAGCTTTCGGTTATTGCAGGCACCTCATCTATGACTTTCAGAATAGGACGCAGGGCACGGTTTGAGAATAACCGTCCGCTCAGATAGAGGATAAGCAGAGAAACCATAAAGACAATGATCAGGGTATTTCTCAGGTTTGTGAGTTTTTGTAATCCGTAGATATCAATGGCTCCGGCTACAACAATGATCAGGTCATTGATCCCAATGTATTCGAAACCCACTAACGTATACCTGCCTTGCATATGGTTGATATATTCTTTTTCCCTGATGAGATCAAGCATTTCTGGAGTGATCAGGAGGTTCGAACTGTCGCTGCTCAAAAAGATCTCCTCATTGGCATTGTTGAAAATATGAATCTCCTCATAAGGCAACGTCGAGAGGTTGTTTTTTTCGATCAGGCGCAGGATGTCGGCATCAACCCCTTCAACATCCAGTAGCAGTTTGGTCACAGCCGATGCCTTGCTCTGGAGGCGGGTGTTAAAATCTTCTTTCCATTTTAGCTCGGAAAAGATGAAAATGGATAACTCAGCGAGGAAAAGAATTACTGCAACGATCACTGTGAATTGCAGAGTCAGTCGCTTCCGGATCTCCATTTATTCCTGTTCAAAGATATATCCATGCCCGATCCGTGTGTGGATCAGTTTAACTTCAGAATCTTTGTTGATTTTTTTGCGCAATAAGTTGATATAAACATCAACTACATTGGTTCCGGTATCGAAGGTAATATCCCAGATCTTTTCAGCAATCTCGGGCCTTGAAACCACCCTGCCACTGTTCCGCATCAGGTGTTCAAGAAGGGCAAACTCTTTGGCCGACAGGTAGATCTCCCGTTTGCCTCTGAAAGCCATTTTTTTGTCCAGATCGAGTTCCAGATCTCCTGTCCGGAGAGTATTTCTTGATTTGACTTCGGGTTCGATAATACGGTTGGTTAGCACCTTAATCCGGGCAATGAGTTCCTTGAACTCAAAGGGCTTAACAATGTAATCATTGGCACCGGCATCAAACCCTTCAAGTTTGTTTTGCAGGGAACCCAATGCAGTAATCATAATAACCGGAGATTTCGGGTATTTCATTTTGATCATTTTGCATAGCTCGTTCCCATCAATATAAGGTAACAGGATATCAACCAGATACAGGTCGAATGGTTGGAACTCGATCACCTCCTTACCGGCTTTTCCATCGACTGCAACAGCCGTTTCGTACCCAAGTTCTTCGAGACCTTGTTTCAGGAATGCGGCCACTTTGGGTTCGTCTTCAATAATCAAAATCTTCATATCTTAGATTTTAATTCCTTATCCTCATTACTTATTCCTACAGGTAATTTTTTTCAGTCAGGTACTCCTGCACATATTCCCTGATGCCCTCTTCCAGTGACGTAAATGGTTTTTGATAGCCAATGGCTCGGAGTTTATTCATTTCTGCTTCTGTAAAGTACTGGTATTTTCCCCGGATGTCGGCAGGCGTATCAATGAAATGGATTACAGGCTTCTGAAGTAATGCACTGAAAACAGCGTTTGCAAGGCTCAGGAAGGTTCTGGCCTGGCCAGTTCCCAGGTTGTAGATCCCGGAGTCTTTGCCATGGTTCATGAGGAACATGAGAACCTCTGTAACGTCTTTCACGAAGATAAAGTCCCTAAGCTGTTCACCGTCCTTATAGTCCGGGTTATGCGACCGGAAAAGCTTCACAGATCCCGTATCCCGTATCTGATTAAATGCATGGAACACCACCGAAGCCATCCTTCCTTTGTGGCATTCGTTCGGACCGTAAACATTGAAAAATTTCAGCCCGTACCAGAAAGGAGGCCGCCTCTCCTGGTTCAGGACCCACTTGTCAAATTCATTCTTTGATATACCATAGGGATTTAACGGTTTCAGATGCGGGATGAGTGCATGGTCATCAGCATATCCCAGCGAACCATCCCCATAAGTGGCAGCAGAGGATGCATAGATAAGTGGGATCCGGTATTCGCTGCAGAGGGTCCATACTTCTTTCGAATAATTCAGGTTGAGTTCATCAAAAACCGCCTTGTTAAACTCAGTGGTATCCGTACGTGCTCCGATGTGAAAGACAAATTCTACCGATTCATGGTTTTCCCGTAGCCAACCGGCAAATTCATTCCTGTCGACAGCAAGTTTAAATGCCTTGTTCTGTGTGTTTAGGGCCTTCTCAGGATGTGAAAAGTCATCCACAATCCCAATCTCCTTAATGCCCCTGTGATTGAGTTTCCCAACCAAACAGCTTCCAATAAACCCGGCTGCTCCTGTAACAACGATCATATCTTACGATTAAACTATCAAAGGTAATCAAATATAGAACACTGATCAAACTGATCATATAGGTCTGCACAGATAAAATCAGTGCAAATCATGTTCAATCTGTGTCATCAGTGTTCTGTTATTCCCAGAAACCGACAAGTGAATCTAACCCCTCGCGCTCTTTCAATACGCTCAGATTGCCATTCTGATAACCAAGAATTCGTGGCGTTTGCCGACTGTTGTACCGCGACCACATCGAAAAGGTGTACCCGCCGGTATCGTGGATCACGATGTAATCGCCCTCTTCAACAACAGGCAACACCACATTTTTGGCTACGATATCTCCGGCAAAACAGAGCGGTCCTGCCAGGTTGTAAGAAGTATCATCACGACCCTCTTTTAGATTGCCCTCAGCATCAAGAACGCTGTATTCATGTTTCCAGTCAGCTGGATTAAGGCATTCCCTCAGAAACAGGTCCGCACCAACATGGAGCATCGCCGTTTTGATTCCCGGATCCCGCTTCACATACTCCACCCGGCTAACAGTAAAGCCGCTGTTCACAAACACCCATCTCCCGAATTCTGTGATCAACCTCCATGAACCATCGTTAATTTTACCATTTTGACATTTTACCATGGTACTATTTTCCCCTATGCCCTGCGCCCTGTGCTCTGTGCCCTGCGCCCTGTGCCCTGCGCCCTCAAACAGTCCCGGAGCCCTGGCCCTCAGCGCTGCCACATAATCCTCCATCTGCGGCGGGATTTGCTGATAAGAATACGAGATGGGTAAACCTCCTCCAATGTCAAAAATGTTAATACGCTTCCCGCATCTGGTTTTAAGCTTTTCGCTTCCCGCCTCTTGCTTCGCATTAATTTCATTAACAAAGTCATACAGGATCCCTGCCCCCTCAACCAGCATCTCCACTGAACACCCCTGTGACCCCACATGCAAATGAACACCTGTAAGCCAGGGATAAATCCTGAAAGCCTCTTCAAGTTCTTCCCGCCTCGTTTTGATCGGGACTCCGAATTTGGAATACTCACCGGCCACACTCGATTCAAGAATAGATCCCATACCAATCTGAGGGTTAATCCTGATGCCGAACGTAGAAGCGGAACTGACCTGATTGAGTAACATATCTACTCGTTTTAATTCGCTCAGGTTGTCGCAATTCAAATGAACTCCATGCTCCATAGCAAACTGCAGATCAGAAAAAGTTTTTACGGGTGAGTCAAAAACAATCCGCCCGGGACTATAACCCGCTCTCATTGCAATGGCTATTTCTCCAACTGTAGCCGCCTCCACATCGCTTCCCAATTCTCTGGTGAATTCCAGGACCCTGATAAGGGGATTTGCCTTGATAGCCAGTCCGTGAAGGGTGGTGGAAGGAAAGCAGGATCTGAGATGCAGGATGCGGGATTCAAGGTATTCAAGGTCGTAAAAAAGTACGGCGGTATCCTCTTCACGGATCTGCCCTTCCTTCAATGCGTGACGGAAGAGTGATGAGATGTTTTTCCGGGGAATATTTTCAATCATAGATGTCAATCAATGTCTGGATTGCCCTGCCACCCTCTTCACCGAGATCCAGTGTGAACCTGTTTACATACAGATCGATGTGTTTGCGTATCACGTCATCGTCCATCTCCTGGGCATGTGCCCTCACAAAGTCCATGACTTTTTCCGGTTCTTTCATGGCATAAAGAACGCTTCTGCGCATGATGCGGTTCAGTTTGTCAAGGGTATCTTCTCCCAGATGCCGTTTGGCGATAATCCCTCCCAGCGGGATCGGACTGGCACTCTTCTCCTCCCAGAACTCCCCTAGATCCATCAGTTTTACCAGTCCCTTCTGTTGATATGTGAACCTGCTCTCATGGATGATTACTCCAGCATCTACAGCCCCTGATAAAACCGCCCCTTCGATTTTCGAGAAAAGCATAAACTCTTTCCGGCTCACCTGGGGTAAGGCTAAATTGAAAAGAAGGTGGGCTGTGGTATTTATTCCTGGAAGCGCAACCCGCATATCCTGCATCTGGTTCCCCGGAATCCGGTTTCGGGCAATCAGCAGCGGCCCGTTCCCAAACCCTAACGCACTCCCACTCTCAAGAAGTTCGTAATGCTCCCTGATCAACAACCAGGCATGGAAGCTGACTTTTATCATATCGATCTCTCCGGCAAGAGCCATATTGTTAAGCTCTTCAACATCAGCCATCTGATAGCTAAAAGTTAGTCCTTCGGTATCAATCAGGCCATGTACCAGGGCAGCGAAAACAAAGGTGTCGTTCGGACAAGGGGAAAAGGCGAGAGAAAGCATATTCAATTAGGAATTACGATTGATGAATTACGAATTATTAAGGTCATTAAAACTATATTCCTCATTCTTTCATTTCCTCCAGAATTTCTGTCAGTTTCGAATCCAGGTTGTTTATGGCTTTCCGGATTTCCCATCTTTTTTTATCCCGTTCTCCTACATAGTTCGAAACGGCACGGATCTGGGCACATGGTATCCTTTCAGCGAGGCAGCCAAACAGAAATGCGGCACCCTCCATACTCTCCACATCGGCAGGGAAAAGCGATGTCAGTTTGTCGATACTGACCTGATCTGTAAGCATCGTATTGACCGTATTTCCGATGACTCTCTTCAGTCGGTCAATGGCCTTTAGTCCGGCCACTCCCTCATTAACCAGTTTCCCATGCTGGAAAGGGTACTCATCATCCGACATCAGCCCAAGTTCGAATAAACTCCTCACGATGCCATTCTCATCAACCCCGGCTTCAGGAAGCTGCTCTTCCACAACGTGCAATACACTCCCAAGAGGTACTTCATGGTTATATGCGCCGCAAATACCAACATTGAGAGCAAAATCATAGGGTGTCTCCTGAATCTGTTTCCCAAGATGAAAGGCCGCTGGTACCATGCCGATGCCAGTTGTGAGAAGATCAACCTGTAACTGTCCCCTATTGAAATGACTAAGCCGGTTGGGGATGATTTCCGAAAGTTCTTCCTTTTCAACGAGTAATTTCACCTCAAAGAGGGTTGCGGAGACAATCAGGATCTTCATGGAAACAAAGATACGTACAAAATTTATTGTAAATTTGGACCCTTTAACGCAAATCCAAAATACCACCCGATGGAGAAAATACAAGCCACACTCAGGGATTCAGCAAAGATGCGCTGGTCGATGATGCTCCTTGTAAGTTTGCTGATGGCAGCAAACTATTACTTCTATGACGCCCTTTCACCACTGAAGTCGATTTTGCAGGAGCACCTTCATTTCAGCTCTCAGGATTACGGCATCGTAGCAGGTTTCTATGCGTTTCCTAATACGTTTCTGCTGA
>Ga0351840_1086_pt1 | contig 17123 bp, 19 predicted proteins | sample BONcelHFGM3001E5_FD_206883 | JGI IMG/M metagenome (GOLD analysis project Ga0351840, IMG submission 206883) | Enriched cells from coal bed in the Powder River Basin, Montana, United States - BONCAT cells FGM rep1 HSBNCT.FGM.300.1.E5 ... | reverse complement strand
GCATCGGCCCTGTTGAACGCCGCCTCTGACTGGGTGCGGGAACGGGGCATGGAGAGGATTCAGGGCCCCTTCAACTTCAGCACCAACGAGACATGCGGCTGCCTGGTGGACGGCTTTCAAACCCCTCCCATGATAATGATGCCCCACAATCCTCCCTGGTACGAAGAACTGATCCTCGGAGCGGGTTTTCACAAGGAGATGGACCTTCTGGCCTACTGGGCCGAGAAGGGCGTTCACAACTTTGACAGACTCGCCAGGGTGGCGGAGCTTGTCCGCCGCCGTGAGAATGTCACGCTTCGTCCGCTGAACATGAAGCGTTTCAGGGAAGACCTCAGGATCGTGATGGACATCTACCGCGAATGCTGGTGCGAGAACTGGGGCTTCGTTCCCATCACCGCCAGGGAGTTCGACGGGCTGGCCCAGGAGATGAAGATGATGCTTGTACCCTCCATGGCGCCGGTGGTGGAATTCGACGGTGTTCCCGTCGCCTTCGGGGTCGCGATCCCCGACGCCAACATGGGTATAGCGAAGGGTGGCGGAAGGCTTCTTCCCACCATACTTGCCCTCAAGGTACCCCCGTTCAAGGTGAAGATCGACCGCGTGAGGGTCATGCTGATGGGTGTGAAGAAGGAGTTCAGGGGAAGGGGTCTTGAAGCCCTCATCGTTGACAGCATGGTCAGGGAGAGCCACCGTCTGGGAATGGCAAGGGGAGAGCTTTCCTGGGTGCTGGAGAACAACATTCCCATGCGGGCCATTCTTGAGAAAGAGATCAAGGCCGACGTCTACAAGCGGTACAGGATATTCCAGAAGGAGTTCTAGAACATGACCACGAGCCGCCTGGTGGAACTCTACATCGAGTTCTTCAGGGGTAAGGGGCACTCGGTGATACCGGGCGCCTCCCTCATACCCGAAAACGATTCAACCATCCTTTTCACACCCGCCGGCATGCAGCCGCTCGTACCATTCCTTCTCGGCGAGAAGCACCCGGTCGGCCGCCGTCTCGTGGATGTCCAGAAGTGCATCAGGACCGGCGACATCGACTCGGTGGGTGATGCCTCACACCTTACTTTTTTCAGGATGCTGGGGAACTGGTCGCTGGGCGATTACTTCAAGCGCGAGGCCATCACCTGGAGCTACGAGTTCCTCACGGGGAAACAGTGGCTTGGGTTCGACCCCGACAGGCTCTCCGTGACTGTCTTTGGCGGCAACGCGCTCGTCCCGCCCGATCACGAGGCAGCGGCTCTCTGGAAGGAGGCCGGCATCCCGGAAAGCCGCATCCACTACCTTGGCATGGAGGACAACTGGTGGGGTCCCACCGGCAGGACCGGTCCCTGCGGGCCCGACACCGAGATGTTCTACGATACCGGCAAACCTCCATGCAGCGAATCGTGCAGACCGGGCTGCTCCTGCGGGAAGTACTTCGAGGTCTGGAACGATGTTTTCATGCAGTACCGCAAGACCCCGGAAGGCACCTATGAACCCATGGAGCTCCGCAGCGTTGACACCGGCATGGGCGTTGAAAGAACCGTGGCCATGCTCCAGGGGCACGACAGCGTTTACGGGATCGAGGAGTTCCAGGACATCTTCAAGGGCATCAGGGAACTTGCCGGGATAACCGGAGAGCCCACAAGCCAGCAGCTCAGAAGCATGCGCATCATCGCAGACCACGTAAGAAGCGCCACCCACATCCTCGGTGACGACCTTGGCGTTGCCCCGTCGAACCTCGACCAGGGCTACGTTCTAAGGCGCCTCATAAGGCTTGCCGCCAGGCACGGTATGAAGCTGGGGATACCCGAGGGGTTCACCTGGAAGCTGGCCGAGCACGTGATCAGGAACGAATCCGGGTGCTGCCCCGAGCTTGCACGGAACGCCGGCAGGATAAGGGAAGAGCTTCAGAGGGAGGAGGAGCTTTTCGGAAAGACCCTCCAGACCGGGGTAAAGGAGTTCCAGAAACTGCTTCCCAACCTTCAGAAGAACCCAGCAAAAGTCATCCCGGGCAGGGTTGCATTCAGGCTCTACGACACCTGCGGCTTCCCGGTCGAGTTCACGGCCGACCTTGCCGCCGAAGAGGGCATGACTGTAGACATGGAGGGTTTCAACGAAGCCTTCGACAAGCACAGGGAGCTTTCCAGGAAGGGCGCCGAACAGAAATTCAAGGGCGGCCTCGCCGACCACAGCGACCTTGTCACAAGGCTGCACACAGCCACCCACCTGCTTCACGCCGCACTCAGGAAGGTCCTTGGCGACCACGTGGCCCAGAAGGGGTCGAACATCACCGACCAGAGGCTCAGGTTCGACTTCAGCCACCCCGACCCCATGACGCCCGAGCAGATACATGCGGTCGAGGAGCTTGTGAACAAAGCCATCAGGGCGGGGCTCGATGTTACCGTGCGCGAGATGGCGCCTGAAGCCGCCCTGGAAGCGGGTGCTCTTGGCCTTTTCAAGGACAGGTATGGCGAGAAGGTCAAGGTCTACTGCATCAGGGACTTCTCCGAGGAGATCTGCGGTGGACCCCATGTCAGCAACACATCTGAGCTGGTCGGCTTCCATATCCTGTCGGAAAAGAGTTCGTCACGCGGCGTACGCAGAATTCGGGCAATCCTTGAGGAGAAGCAATGCTGATTCTTGTCGCACTCCTTGCCACAGCGGATTTCTCGGGCTCCTGGGACACCACCTACGGCAGGATGGTGCTTACCCAGAACGGGACTGAAGTCACGGGTTACTACTCCTACGGCGGCATCAGCACCATTGAGGGAACCGTCGAACCCTCCGGAAGGCTTGTCTTCACCTACACCGAGGCCGACGCACATGGTGAAGGATGGTTCGAACTTGCCGACGGAAGGATAAGCGGAATGTGGCGCCCGGAAGGGGGAGCATCCTGGGCACCGTGGGAGGGGTTCCTCATCGGCTCCAACGCCGGCGGGAAATGGCTTGTGGTTTTCGAGGCTGAGTGGGAGGAGTTCCTCGACGAACCCCAGTACTCCTTCGGGTGGATGCTCACCGAGTGGTTCAGGAGGGTTCCCGGAGTTCAGGTCAGGCACCGCTGGTTCCACAGCGCGGAAGACCTTAGAAGCCTGTGCACCGAAGCCTCCATGCTCCAGGGCGACCTTTACCTGCTCATTGCATCCCACGCAACGGTTGACGGCGTGAGCTGCCGTGAGGGCACCATTTCCCTTGCGACTCTGATCGAGTGCATCCGGACCGTTTCAGGGAATGCCAGAATGATACACTTCTCCGCGTGCGAGATCATGGGCGGAAGGCTTCCCGTCCTTGTGGAAAGGCTTTCGGGAGACATCTTCATCTCGGGCTACGACAGATCTGTTGACTGGTCCGCAAGCGGCATAATCGAGATCTATTACCTGAACCTCATGCTCGAGTTCGGCCTCGAGCCTGAAAGGGCCGCCGAGACCGTTCTGGCATCAATCTCTTTCGCCGGCGAAAAACCCGGGGTTTTCGATGACGCCGCAGGTTTTTCCTGGACGGGCGCCACTGAAGGGGGACACTGACATGGAGCTTCTCAGAAGATTGTGTGAGACCGACGGCATAAGCGGCAGGGAAGACGCGGTACTCGACCTTCTCATAACCGAACTGGGTGAGATAGCCGACGAGACCTACACCGACCCCATGAAGAACTTCATTGCCGTGAAGCACGGCGACGGCGGCGAAGACAACATGAGGGTGATGCTTGCCGGCCACATCGACGAGATAGGCTTCCTCATCTACAACATCGACGACAACGGTTACGCCAGCATGGCCCCTGTGGGCGGCTGGCAGCCCACGAGCATCTTCGGTCACAGCGTCAGGGTCCACACCCGGAAGGCCGGCATACTCCCGGCGGTGGTATGCCACCACCCGGCACTGACCCCGGAGGCGGCGAAACAGCCCATGGTTATCGAGAAGCTGTTCCTCGACTTCGGCCTTCCCGGCGACAAGGTCAAGGAGATGGTGGAGAGGGGCGACTGGGTCAGCATGGACACGCCCTTCAGGGAGATGGGGGACTGCTTTCTCGCCAAGGCCTTTGACGACAGGGTCGGGGTCTACATCATAGCCGAGGCCTTCAGGCGCTACGACAACCCCAACATTGACGTCTACTGCGTCGGCACCTCCCAGGAGGAGGTGGGCCTCAGGGGCTCCACCGTTGCCGCCATGTCCATAGAACCCCACATCGGAATCGCCGCTGACATAACAGGTTCAGCGGACACACCGGGCTGGCCCAACTCCCGGCGGATCTGCGAACTGGGCAAGGGTGTCGCCATCAAGGTGCAGGACTCGAGCGTCATCAGCTCCACCAGCCTCGTGGAATTCATAAGGGAGATCGCCGAGGAGAAGAAGATCGACCATCAGATGGAGATCCTTCTCGCCGGCGGCACCGACACCAGCTCGATGCAGAAGTTCGGCGGTGGAACCCACGCCACATGCCTTTCCATACCCACACGGAACGGTCACAGCCCCGTCTCGGTTGTGCACAAACACGATGTGGAGACTGCGGTCGAACTGCTCGTGGAGTTCCTGAACAGGGCGCACCTGTTCGAGCTCTAAGGAAGCTGCTGAGGCGCATCGGATAGTGGCTCTACTCAGCTCAGGCGAGATTGTCCAAAGGGCTTCTCGCCCGGGAGTTCATACCCACAGCGACATGAAGATTGATCCGAGTTGTCTCGAGGCTCTTGTGGCCCAACAACTCCTGTATCTCGCAGAGATCCGTGCCGGCCATCAGCAGATGGGTTGCGAAGCAGTGTCTGAGAGTGAGAACAGTGGCATGCCGCGCAATTCCTGAAGCGATGACCGCTTTTCTCATGGCCTTCTGCACAACACCAGGATGAAGATGGTGGCGGTGGACTTCCCCGTTCTCAGGGTTGATCGAAGGCCCTGATGCGGGGAAGACAACCGCCATTTCCACTCGAGAGCGGCTCCCGGGTACTTTCGTTCCAGCGCGGAAGGAAGCGACACAGGCACAGATGTAGAGGCAGCAAGGGTCCGGACTCGAATGATCTGTTCCTGAAGAGCGGGGATGATCCTGCCGCTGAGAACCGTAACCCTGTCCTTGTCGCCCTTGCCTCCCCGGACAAGCAGAGAGCGTCCAGAAAAGTTGGCTCTTCATAATTTCGCATCCACGAGGTCACGGATTCTGAGGAACAGGTATTCCTGATCCCTCAGGCCGCAGGTGTTCTTCAAGAGTCTTCTGATCTGCCCATTGAACGCTTCAAGCTTGGCCGAGGATATGGGGCAGTCGAACCAGTTCAGAATCTTGTCCTTCACTCTCCCAAGCCACTTGCTGATCTTAACAAGCATGGCAACACCCGAGTTGGCTGCCTTGACCAGCCAGTTCTCAAGGTGTTCCGCCGCTTCCGCCTTGCTGCTCAGAGACCAGAGCGATGCAAGCTCCTCCTTCAGGTAGTAGGCGATGTAAAGGGGCTCATTACACCTCAAAGCCTCATCAAGATCGAAGAGAGCGCCTCTTCCAAGATGTGCCCTGCTTCTCAGCAACAGCCACCTCGTTCCCTTGAGAAGCCTCCTCCCTTCATCACCCGCCTTCCTGAAGAGCTGACAACGAAGCAGCGTCAGCTTGTCATTCATGTACTTCACGAGATGGAAGTGATCCAGTATCGACTTCGCTTCCGGAAGATGCTCCTCCACGGCGGCCATGTATCCTGAGGCCATGTCGGTGCATACTGCGTGAATCCTTGCCCCGCTGCGGGCCAGACGCCGCCAGAAGCCCTTCAGTGCAGACGCTCCCTTGCCCCGTCCTATGTGGAGCACTTCACCGCTCTCGAGATTAATGACCAGCGTCAGGTACTTCCGGGGACGCCCCACGCAGACCTCATCGATCGCGATGATACGAACACCCCCAAGCTTGCTTCTCCTGTGCTTCCGGCGCAGGCCCGCCTTGTGGATCTCCTTCACCGTATTCCAGGAGAGACCACAAAGCTCTGCCACTGTTTTGAGAGGAAGCAATCGGCACAGACTGAGGACGTACCTGGCAAGCGCTCTTGTGTATCCCTTCCGCCTGTCGGCAAATGGCAGATACACCTGTCTCACCGCCCCGCACTCCCTGCACACGAGCCTGGGGATGTAGAGCCGAAGAAGGTTCTTCCTGGTTCCCGTGGGAACAAGCTTGAACTCCCTGTACACACCGCCTGACTGCACTACCCGGTGTGATCCGCACTTGGAACACCTGCAGCAGCCGTTCGAGACGACGGCGTGAAAGACGGTTCTGCCTTCCGTGAATTCGGTCCGGGAATGATGTATTCCCTTCAGATCCTGGGCATGGTATAATAGGCTCGTGGACATGGCGCTCCTCCAATGGTTTACGTCGCTGTTTGCCATTGAAGTATAGTGTCATGTCCACTCTCATTCAATCACCCATGTACGCAAATCTCGGAAGAGCCGAAAAGTTGATGTCCTGAATGCGAACAGAGAGAGCCTCGTTCAACCGAAGTCCGCTGGAATAGATCAGCTTTAGAACAAGACCGGCAACTCCTGAAACCAATCCAGGCAGAACAGACGTTTCCTCAAGGTCGAGGACCACAGGAAGTCGCTTCCCGGCCCTGGCACGAACGGCTTCTACTCCGGAGGGTTCCCTGCCCCAAACGTTTCGAAAAAGGAAAAGAACAGTATTGAAGGCCTGGTTCCGAGTTGAAGCAGCCACATTCCGCCTCGAAGCAAGGAAGGACAGAAAGCCGACAAAGGAGGAGTCATCTCGGGGATCCAGCCCCCGCGAAGAGCAGTACTCAAGGAACTGCCTGCACCAGATCGAGTAAGTTTTCACCGTGCTTGGAGAGTAATGCCGAACGCGCAACTGGCGAGCCATGACATCCAGAGGTTCATCAGAATCAGCAGGGACTCCAATAGCTCCGACGGAGAACGAGCGAAACAGCTTGACCGCATCAAGCGCCTGCCTGATCTGCCAATCCTGCTTCCCTGATGCAGAAAGCAAAGAGGAAAAGGAATCGTCATCCGGGAGCCCTGATTCAAGAAACCACCTGACCCAGAAAACAACGAACGGTACCTGCCTGTCTTGAAACACACCAAGGCATTTGACATACTCTGAAAAATTAATCAAAGGATCATCCATAACTCACCACCCTTCTTATACCGCCGTCAGCATAACAACGTCCCAGAAGGAAATGTATACATGCGTTCACTATTCTATGTCAAGCTATATCCCTTGACAACTAAAAGAACGAACATCATTCTCAAGCCATTGAACAGAACACCCTGCTTATGCAGATGGCAGCAGAAGAATTGTTATGCTTGACATTGACTAGATCTAGGAGTACAATTGTACATATGAAAATTGTAACTGACTCAAGTGTTTTCTTAGCTGTAGCATTGAACGAACCTGAAAAGGCTCGTTTGATTGAGATCACAACTGGTCATGACCTTATTGCTCCTGATGTTCTTCAGTATGAGTTGGGGAATGCACTGAGTTCGTTATGTCGCAGAAAACGAGTTTGTGCAGATGATGCATTGAAGATATGGGATGTTCTAATGGACATTCCCGTTGAGCTAAAGCCAATTGAAATCAGATCAGCAGTTGAATTGGCAACACAAAACATGATTTATGCTTACGATGCCTACTTTCTGGAATGCTCTCTGCACTGGAGATGCCCGTTGCTGACTCTTGATGAAAAGCTTAAAGCAGTCGCAATCAGCAAGAACATTGAAGTATTGGAGATCTGAGATGCTAGTGTTTACTTACTCCGAGGCCAGAAAAAAACTTGCTGAAGTTCTTGATCTGGCCAAAGATAACGAAGTACTAATCAAGAGAAGAAATGGAGAGACCTTCTGCCTAACTGAGATTAGGAAAGGAAATTCTCCTTTGGATGTTCCTGGGTTGTCACTTGGAGTAACCTCTAACGATCTTGTTGCTGCAGTTAGAGAGGGAAGAGAAAGATAGAAGCATAACCACTGAATACAGCAGAACTGCACCTGGTTTTCTTGTCTCAAGTTTTGCAGTCTGCTGATTCAGATTGTTCAGGCGTCAGAGGAATTGCCTCCCGATCACTGCAACAAGCAACTCTTGTCAAGGAAGGTTTGGATGAAGAATCCAGTGTGTTACTTCGAAATCCCTGTTACTGATCTTGAACGCGCCATTGTGTTCTACACAGATGTTTTCGGCTACCAATTCGAGCGTGTCGAGGTAGACGGGAACGAAATGGCTTTGTTTCCTGCATCTGACGAAGCGAGCGGAATAACCGGCGCGTTAGCCAAGGGAGAAAGCTATCTCCCCGGAAAGCAGGGTTCGCGTATCTACTTCTCTGTTGTCAGCATTGAAGACACGCTACACAAGGTGGAGTTAATCGGCGGCAATGTTCTGTATCCCAAAACCTCAATCGGGCCAGGTTCGGTTGCAGAATTCGAAGATAGTGAAGGCAACTGCATTGCGCTGCATTCAGCGCAGTAAGCGAAAACTGGCAAGTAACGGTTGCGAGCTTCAGTCAATGATTATGCAAGAGGGCTAAAAAATGACGCCTGACGTGTTGCAGCCGAATTGCCTTACGCAGCAGGTTTAGGAATCGTTATGTGTTCCAGATCGTTTTGGCAAACAGACCTGTCTTACGCAAACCGGCAAGCGGCTGAACCCGAACGGGCGGGAAGATGCCGAAGAGGATCGTAACACCTGTCTTCGCCGGCTTTGTTCATGTCGGGAGTGTTCCTTGCCGTTCCAGTACAACATTATTGCCTGTGCGAAAAATGGAGATGTCAGCATGAAGATGATGTATGCGATGCTTTTGGCGCTCTCGCCCGCAGCGCTATATGCCATTTATGCGTACCGCCTGAGGGCGCTTTTAATGATTGCGACAGGGCTGATATCGGCCGTGGTGGCCGAGGTGATTTTTCAGAAGCTTGCGGGACGCAGGATAACCGTAACCGACGGTAGCGCCGCGATTACAGGGGTTCTTCTTGCTTTGGCCGTATCCGTTTCGACGCCGCTTTACGCCATAGCGGTTTCGGCAGCCTTTGGCATTGTTGCGGGCAAGCAGCTTCCTGGTGGATTTGGAAAGAATCTGTTCAATCCGGCGCTTATCGGACGCCTTTTCTACCTGTTCGTCTTTCCCGATTCGATTCTGCCCTGGCGGCAGCCCGCTGACATGTCAACGCCACTTCTGGTGGAGCCGGTCGATATGCTGACGCAGGCAACACCGCTCGAGATCCTTCGCGAAACCGGTGGGACGGCGACACCGGTTCTTGATCTGTTCTGGGGGAGAGTTCCGGGAACGATCGGTGAGATATCGTCATTCGCGCTTCTGATAGGAGCCGGCTTCCTTGTTTACAAGGGCTACCTGCGCTGGCGAATTCCGGTCAGCGTGTTTGCCACGATTCTGGTCCTGTCGCTTCTCGCCGGTCAGAACCCCCTGTTTCATTTCTTTGCCGGAAGCATCATGCTGGGTGCCTGTTTCATGGCCACCGACCCCATGACCTCGCCGCGTTTCTCGAAGGGGCAGGTGATATTCGGTATTGGTGTTGGCCTGATAATCATGGGCATGCGCTGGTGGGGGTGGCAAACGCCGGGGGTGTATGAGTTCACCGAGGGAACCACGTTTGCCGTTCTTATCATGAACATCTTTGTTCCGCTTCTCAATAAGCGTTTTAGAACCGCCGTCAGGCAATGATGGTGTCGGGGAACCCACGGCTGACGCCTTGGGTTCAGGCCGTCCTGCATGGTGAAGACTTGTCCCGCATGCGGGATGTCAAGCTGATCGGACAGCCGCTTCGCTGGTGTGTGGAGGTGTCGAAATGCCCGGGAGTTCATTGATCCGCCTTGGCTCAGTATTGGTGGTGATGCTTGTCTTTGGTTATGCCTGCTATGGATTGGCTCTGGCGAAGCTGAAGCGTGCCGGGCTTGAGAATTCCTCAGCCAAAGCCAAAGCGGCAGCGCAGGCCAGGCATTGTTCCCTGATCGCCGCGTTCCTTTACATGGTTGCAATGGTCAGCGTGGCCGGGCTGTTCATGTGATATCCACTGAGCAGCCCCCCCTTGTAGAAGGTGTGATGCTGGATTCGGACATGGCTTGTTATGTGAGGGGACGTGAAACCGATTATACATGCCCTCTTCAAGGCGAAAGAGGAGAGGGCGTGTAGGCTTCCCCAGTTAGAGGACTGCCGAGTCATTGATGTCAGGGCGATCAATCTGAACTCAGGCCGATCCATAAGGGGCCTGGAAGACTTTCCCTGTTCAATAGGTTTTTCGTGATGCTGTACAACGTATGGAAACGCAAGGCAATCTTCCGGCAGTATTGGTCTTGACAGAAATGGGGAATCCGGCCATGTGTCCAATGTTTGCCCCGTGTCAGATCATTCTGGCACGAATGGTAGTCCCGGGGAGCCCTCTGGCGCCCCGTATTCTTGTTTTGAGACAGTATGCGAGCAAGGGTATTCATTGGCTACTGGAACTTTCAGCTGACCCGGAATGAACGCGATGGCGGGAATTGTGATTGGACCGCAGTTTCATCTACATTGTGTTCTGAGGCATCAAAAGCGATAAGCACTGCTGGTCTTGGATCTCTTACGCTTGAAGAGACGGGAGTTTCCGGCTATGAAGCTGGTCGTGAAAACGCCCTTAAGAACTGGCTGCATAGCTTCCTTGATAGACAACCAGGCTTTAGAGGATACTATTCCAAAGCCTCAAAACCAGCAAAGAGATAGCAGTGTTTACAATAGGCCATTCAATCTTGACGCCCCATCGTATAGGCAACATGTTACTTGTTAGAATGTTGAGCAGGGGTTAAGGAGTAACATATGGCATATAGAGTTGATTTTGGTATGGCCACAAGCTCTCAGATCGAAGCTGCACTGTGCAAGCGGATCGAAAGCATTCGGCTCTCCCGCAATACGACTCAGGAGCAGCTCGCCGAAGAGGCAGGGGTGTCGCTTCGGACCATTGGCAGACTCGAGAAGGGCCACGGGGTTTCACTGGACACTTTCATTCGAGTTCTGATGGCTCTGCGAATTTCTCACAGCCTGGAAGCCTTGCTCCCGGACCCCGGTGTGAGACCTATCGAAAGGGTCGGGGCTGGTGCAAGTGAGCGCAGACGCGCACGCCCCTTGAAGCCCGGCACGGGCCGGCCGACATGGTCTTGGGGCGATGAAAAGGGCGACCGTGAACAATGACGCACGTGTGATTCTCTGGGGCAGCCTGATCGGAGCAGTAACATGGCTCGAAGACAGGGAGATCGGGGTTTTTCAGTACTCCCCTGACTTTCTTGAGAGCGGCATCCAGTTATCCCCGATCATGATGCCCCTTGCCGAGTTCCCATACGAATTCCCGGCGCTTCCCAGGGGTACTTTCAAGGGGTTGCCGGGGCTTCTTGAGGATTCATTGCCCGACAAGTTCGGCAATGCCATCATTGACGCATGGCTTGCATCACAGGGACGCACCGCCGATAGCTTCCACCCCGTTGAGCGCCTTTGCTGCGTCGGTACCCGAGGCATGGGGGCGCTCGAGTACGAACCGGCAACGTTTGCTGCCGCAGGAAGCACACATGCAGTCAGCGTGGCGAATCTCGTCAGTCTTGCCAACCGGATCCTTGACGAAAGAATCAGTCTGAGGGGCGTATTCTCTGGTGATGATGATCGTGAAGCGATATCAGACATCCTGCGAGTGGGAACTTCCGCTGGTGGGGCGCGTGCGAAGGCCATTCTTGCCTGGAATCCATCGACCGATGAGTTTCGGTCAGGCCAGGTTGATCCGGGGGCCGGCTTCGAGCACTGGCTCATGAAATTCGACGGAGTGAGCAGCACGCGAGACTTTGAGATCTCGACTCCCAGGGGATACGGGAGGATTGAACATGCCTACCATCTCATGGCGGTTGAGGCAGGGATTGATATGACCGCCTGCAGGCTTCATCACGAGGGTGGGAGAAGCCACTTCATGACCAGACGGTTTGATAGGACGGCTGATGGAGGCAAGTTGCACATGCAGTCACTGGGAGCGCTTGCGCATTTCGATTACAGGCAGGCCGCAAGCTATTCCCACGAGCAGGCTCTTCATGTCATCAAGCGACTTGATCTCCCCCGCACAGACGTTGAACAACAGGTACTTCGCGCCTTTTTCAACGTGGTCGGGTGCAACTGCGATGACCACGTCAAGAACACAGCATTTCTCATGAACCGACTTGGTGAGTGGGGGCTGTCGCCCGCCTTTGACATTACCTACGCCCGCAATCCCGGCGGTGAATGGACAAGCAAGCACCAGATGAGCATCAATGGGAAGAGAGAGGGGTTTGGAAGAGAAGACCTTCTGGCGCTCGCTGCTGCGGCTGGGATCAAGAAGACTCCTGGAAATGAGATGCTGGACCGCGTGATTGCCGCTGTGACCCGCTGGCCAGATCATGCCAATACCCAGGAAGTTCCCGAAAAACGCATCGACGAGATCCGGCGTAACCAGATTACCGGGCTGTGATGTACAACCCACACGAGCAAGTAGATGGCATGTGGAACAGTCCGGTCGACCAACCAGGCTGGAACGTTTTTGCCTTCATGCAGTACCTGTTCATCCGAACTTGATCGATGCACCGAAGTGAGGAACTCTGCTTGAGCAACAACCAGACAAAAATGCAGAAACTGCTGTGCAGGTTTATCAAGCCATTGCCTCCGGGGGACCTTGGTCGAAGCTACAGTCGAGAGGAGCTGATTGAGGATCTGGGGTTTCTTGTGAACACAGTCGAGGCTGTTCATCCCAATCCATTTTTCGCGTGTGAAGAGGCAGCATTCAGACGGGAAACGGAGCAGTGCAAATCCAGATTGATCAGTGGACTGAGCAGACCTGCCTTCTACAGGGAGGTCGCCAGGCTTGTTGCGATGATCAATGATGGACATACGATTGTACATGCTCCCTCCGAAGAGTACATCGAGTACAGGAATTCCAATGGGGTTGTTTTCCCGTTTCCGGTTGATTGCTCTTCAGGCGAAGCTGTTGTAAATGAAACAGTTGTTGATTCGCCCGACGTATCTCCGGGGGATGTCATCACATCTGTCAATGGTGTTTCAATGAGTGAGATCCTGAAACAGATGAAATCCCTTTTTGGATATGAACGCGAAGCAATGAAGCTTGCCGTGATCTCGAAGCAGTTCAGTCTCTTTCATTTCATTCTGAACGGTGGAGTTGAGCAGTTCAGGTTTGGCATCAGTGATAACGACGGGCACAGGAAGTCTGGCTGCAACGGGCTGATTAGCGCATCTCTGCCTCAAGAGCGACCACGATCCCCAAAAGGTCAGGATTTGCCATATGAATACTCAATACGGATCGATCTGAAGGCTGCAGTCCTTGATTTCAGATCGTTTGTGGCTCCCGAGAAGTTTGGCACCTTGATGCAGCAGATGTTCTCTGAGATTGAAAAACACGGCATTGACAGGCTGATCGTTGATCTAAGGAATAATGGCGGTGGGGACTCCAGGCTGAGTGATATCTTCTTCTCATTCATTACCGACAAACCTATCAGAGGGTATTCCAGGATTGAATTGAAAGTATCCAGGCAAATCCGGGAGTACTACAGAGCAGTAACCAGGATACTGTTTCCCTTTCCCGCAAAACACCTTCCTTCAAGGTTTGCTTATCCTCCTCCCTGGAAGAAACCCATTGGCGAAACAGTAACGGAAACTGCCTGCCGAAGAAAACCGAGGAAGCGGAAGAAGCTTTATCAAGGCAAACTGTTCGTGCTTACGGGACCACTTACCTTCTCGTCAGCCACCGATTTTGCAGCAATTGTGCAAGACAACTCGATTGGTACTGTTGTTGGTCAGCCAACGGGTGGATATGCAACGTGTTATGGAGACAGCTATCCCTTTGTTCTGCCCAACTCCTTCCTGTCATGCGGTGTATCGCATAAGCTGTTCGTCAGGCCAAGCGGAGAAGAAAAGCCGCTGCCCGTCATTCCGGATATCACAATAACACTTCCCTCCCTTGTAGGCGAGAAGGATAGTATGCGTGATTATGTATTAAATAAATTGTGAATAGTGCACGATCAACACGGCATGAACCAGCCTTTTCCCGGGGATTCTGATTGAGTAACGTTGCCGGTCATGCAGAGCGACGGAAGGCACAATGAAACCGATCATCACGGCACGGGAACACTACGATCGACTTGCCGAATCCGGCCACGGGCGCAACGATCCCCCGTTCATGCAGAAATACATGGCCCGGTGGGACGGTCCGCCATTCTGGAATGCGCTTGGCGACCTTTGTGGAAAGGACGTTCTCGAGGTCGGTATCGGACCCGGTCGCATCGCACGCCAGGTGTTGCAACGCGGGTGCCGCAGCCTGACCGGGCTGGACATTTCTCCGAAGACAATTGCTGCCACCCGAGCAGACCTGGGCGACTTTGTGAATCTCGAGCTGGTCGTTGCAGACATCACCGAGTTCAGTCGGCCCGAAGGTTTTCACATCGCCCTTAGCGTTCTGACCTTCATGCACGTGAAGGATAAGGAAAAAGCCCTTCGGAACGTCGTCGACTCGCTTCGTCCAGGCGGTATTGTCGTTCTCTCAATTGACCATGCATCCGAATTGCTCGATTTCGGGGAATGGATCGTTCCACTCCATCCCTGGCTACCGGAACGCTACGCCGACGCACTTGCCGGGACGGGATGCGACGTCGGGGAGCCCGTTCCCCTGATTGATACATGGATCGATCCGAAGGGAAGGAAGTCGGACACGTACGGCGAGACGATAGCGACGCTCATCAGGGCGACCCGGAGATGAAAGCTTGCTGTACTTCCCGCTGCGCGGCATCATTAACCAAGGCTGCACTCAGGGAGAGATGTGAAAAAGCTGTTCTGCTCTGACAGCGTTTTCCCGAGCTATCTCGGTCACATTCTCAGTGCGGGAGGGATTTTTCCCGATGAGCGGTACACGCAGCGATACTCAAGATTCTTCAAGGATTCCGATGCGGCGTGGCTCAGTCAGAACAGCGATCTGTTCAGATGGGGCAATGGCATGGCGGGCCCATTGTTCAAGTATTGCCTGCTTGTCTCAGGATATGTAAGCCCTGCTCTCGAAAATGGAATGAGAAGGTATTACGAGGCTTTGGTATCACTTGGCCAAAGTGGTGATGCATCGGAACTGCTTCTGGCGTTTCCCGAACTGAACGGTTATCAGGTGAACTGGGGCAGACTTGATCATCCACAGGCCATCGAGATGCTGAGCGGTTACAGATCAGAGATCCTCAGGTTCATGGATGTCCTTCTTGAAAACTGGACCTCATTTGAAAAGAACGTCTGGCCCTGTGAGAAGGAAAGCATTCAGCCTGTATCAGACCGTATGAATCTCAGGCTTTCCAGCCATGGTTTGATAGAGAAGTGGGAATCAGCGACGGGTTACGATTTTCTGAGCGATCGGTATGAATTCGTACTCAGCTCGGGAATGCGAAAAGCCCCCCGGTTCAATTCGCTTGGCTACGACAGGAACTGGGTTTACTACGAAACGCCCCTGCTGTACGAAGGTATCATCCATGAGATTGGAACACATTTGCTTCGAGCAGTCAAGCAAGGTGTGGAGGGTGACTTTGAATACCTTCAAATCTACAACAGTTATGAAACCCTCTGCTGTGTACTCACAGAGAAGGTTTTTGCAGACCTTGATCTGAAAGGATCGATACTGAAGGGAAGCAGGGTTTTCGACCCCGATTCGTACGAGTTCTTTTCCAGGCACATTAACTCGTTACCGGTTATGAATTTGCCTGACTTGCTGCAGGAGTGTCTTGTGGAGAAGAAGAACAAGCTTTCCTAGAAGCTCAGCACAGCCGGCTTCCTGTCGGTGAATCGGGTACCGCTGGCTGGTCGTTGTCAAGCCTCGGGTCAGGCGCTGAATGGGCACATCTCAATTCGCTGTTGACAACACACAGAGCCTGTCTTACAATCTAGCCAGACTAGACAGGAGGTATCATGTCCCGGATCTGGCAGCTCCAGGAAGCAAAGAACAAATTCAGCGAAGTCGTCGAGGCGGCATTGAACAAAGGCCCTCAGGTTATCACGAAGCGGGGGGCCGATACGGCTGTTGTTCTCTCTTACACCGAGTATCGCGGGTTGATTCTGATCCAGAAGAAACTGTCTGATTTCTTCAGAGAGTCGCCGTTCGTTGGGGTCGATCTGGACCTGACCCGTGATTCCAGCCCGCTTCGAACTGATCCGGCTCTATGAGATACCTTCTTGACACCAATGTCATTTCAGAACTGATCGCCCGACACCCGAGCGAACGGGTCATCAACTGGCTTGATCAGCTTGATCCGGCTAGCGTTTATCTCAGTGTGATAACGATCAGCGAGCTTCGCAAGGGGATCGAGAAACTGGCGGACTCAAGCCGGAAAGATCAACTTCTTAGATGGCTTACTGATGAGCTTTCGATCCGTTTCAAGGAACGGATACTGGCCCTGGATGTGAATGTGATGTTGACATGGGGAGAGCTGGTTGGCCGAGTGGAGCGACATGGTCGTCCCCTTGCTGCCATTGACTCACTCATCGCAGCAATTGCCCTGACCCATTCCTGCACTCTTGTTACCCGAAACGAAGCTGATTTCAAAGACACAGGTCTTTCTGTCATTAATCCCTGGAAGTGAGGCCTTTTCACCCAGTGGGTAAAGGCCCGGGATGAAACGAAAAGGTCATGCACCAGAGCGTTCTTTGTCCTGTTATGGAATCCCTCATCGGGTACTTTTTTTGCTTTTCCCGAGCGGATCCTGTAAACCCTGTGCCTGAGAATAACTATACAGGAAGTACGTATTACCGGATTCGAATCGTTAAGAGAACGAATATAGCTACTTATTACTATCACTCATACCCCGATTTGAAGAGATGTGGCTTCCTTGATAATTAATCTCATACCAAGCATATTGCCTCCAGCTTTGGTTGTTGCAGTGGAGCATCGGATTCATTGCTGACAGTTACCTTACCGGGAAGAGGGAGTATTGGCTGACTGGCACAAGATGGACCTGCAGACACTCTGGCAGAAGTCCGGCTCCCGCGAGGAGGGGCTTTCTTCAGACGAGCTTTCGGAAAGACAGGGACAGTTCGGACTGAACACACTCGAAATCAGTGAGAGAGCTTTTCCTCTGCAGATCATACTTCATCAGTTTCACAATCCACTCATCTATCTCCTTCTCGGCGCTGCTGCCCTGTCCCTGGCCACGGGTC
>Ga0351840_1083_pt1 | contig 17313 bp, 16 predicted proteins | sample BONcelHFGM3001E5_FD_206883 | JGI IMG/M metagenome (GOLD analysis project Ga0351840, IMG submission 206883) | Enriched cells from coal bed in the Powder River Basin, Montana, United States - BONCAT cells FGM rep1 HSBNCT.FGM.300.1.E5 ... | reverse complement strand
TGCCAGAGAACCGACGAATTGATCCCGAACGGATTGCAGCTCGAGAAAATCAATGATCTGCTCGACCTTTTCACGGTGGGCGATTTCCTCGCGGGCGGCCCGGGATCGCTTGCCCAACATAAAGGCGCCGCCGAAGATTCCGGTCTTCATAAAGATATGGCGGCCGAGCATGAGATTGTCCATCACTGTCGCGTTGGCGAATAGTTCGATGTTCTGGAAGGTTCGCGCAACGCCCTTCTTGGCAATCCGGTCCGGAGTTTTGCCCACCAGATTCTCTCCTTCCAGAAGTACCTCCCCCTCGTTCGGATGGTAGATCCCGCTGATCAGGTTGAAGATGGTTGTCTTTCCCGAACCGTTGGGCCCGATGATGGAAAAGATTTCATTCTTCTCGACGCTGAAGCTGATGTCATTGACGGCTTTTAAGCCGCCAAAGCTGATGCTCAAATGTTCGATATCGAAATAGCCCATGAGATGCCTTTCTCTTTGTCATTTCGACCCCCGCATGCGTGACCTTCAGGTTATTCGCGGGATTTTATTCGGGAGAACCCGGGTACGAAGAGGGATTTTCCATCCCTCTTCAATTTGTTTTTCGGAATGACAATATCAATTATAGTAAATCTCAACATTAACCGAACCAGAAGACATAGGGCGCCTTGCGGGGGCGTTCGCTCTCCCCCCGCAAGGCGCCCGATGCGGTTTCGCTAGTGCCGGCTGATTTCGTTTTCCGTCCAATCCTGAAGGACGATCAGTTCACTGTTGGGACCGGCCTGCCAGATCTGAACAGTTTTGGGGGCCTTATGATTCTTTGCCGTCCAGGTGATTTTCGGACCAACGCCCTGGAAATTCTTGATGCTGTCCAGTTCTTTTTTAACCGCTTCCGTGCTCAAATTCCGGCCGACTTTTTTCATCGCATAGACCAGGGGCTCCGCGACGACAATTCCGGCCTGGTAGAAAATGCCCCATCTTTCCGTAGGCGCCAGCCGCTCTTGCGCCGCGCGATACTTTTTGATCAGCGGATTATCGGAAAACGGCGGAACAAAGAATGCGCTGGTGATGACCGCTTCTTTGGACCACAGGCCATCGGTGATCTTGTTCATCAGGGGATAATCCGAGAGGTTATAGGAATGGATCCACTGAGGCTTGTAGCCGACGGAAACGCTGGTGCGCAAAGCGATGGCTGCCTGAGTCGGCGAGCAGTAGCCGATGACCGCTTCGGCGCCGGAGGCTTTCAGTTTGGCAACCTGCGATGAAAGATCGCGCTCAGTCGGTTCAACGGGAAGCGCGGCCACGAGTTCCATTTTATATTTGCTCAGGCGATACTTGACCGAATCCAGAGCATCCTGGCCGTAGTCGTCATTCTGGTAAAACATGGCAATTTTTTTGAATTTCTTTTTTTCAACGGCGAATTTCGCAAGGATGCTGGAATCATCTTCATAGGTTGCCCAGATGTTCCACAGATAGGGGTTGTGCGGATCCCAGAACGATCTGGCGCCGGAGCAGGGGGAAATCCAGATGATTTTGTTTTCCAGGAGTATTTTATAAACGGACTGACAGGAGGCCGTGCCCACGCCGCCCACGAAGGCGAAAATGCCGTACCGCTCCACCAGTTCCTTGACGGCGGCTACGGTCTGGGAAGGATTGTATTGATCGTCACGGACGAAGAATTTGACTTTGCGGCCGTGGATGCCGCCTTCCTCGTTGACAATATCGAACATGAGTTTACTGCCGCGCGCGACCGCACCCCAGGGCGCCGCCGGACCCGTCTGCGGCGCCCACGCAGCGATGCGAATTTCTTTGTCATCAAATCCACGCTCGGCTGCGGCCTGCCCCTGATAGGCAAACAGAAAAACGGCGAACAGACAAACAAGCATTACCCCTATTATCTTTTTAAAATCCATAGCCCTTCCTCCTTAATGTTGTTGGTGATATGCAAAGCGTTCTTCATCATTCTACAAATGTCCATCGTGCGAGAAAAATTTTCCAGTAGGGCACATGGACATCCTTGCCGGTTCTCTCGGGTCTTCAGCTTTTGTACCACTTGCCTCCTTCTTTCAGAAATATGAAGCCGATGTTGACGACCGACTGCCTGCTTGCGCCTTCATGAGCGAACGTCACTTCCACTTCCACCTGGGCGATCTTGTCGGCAGTGGATATGGTTTGCGGATCCTTGTTATCCCGGATATAACTCACGCGGACGATTTGATACGCGACGACACGATCCGGCGAAACTTTGACCTCGGCGAGATACTGTTTGTAGGTATGCGTCCGGAGATAGACGGATGAAGGAGCGAAACAGGCGTATACCGCGGGATAATCCCGGCGGATTTCCGCGTCGAGAAAATTCCGTGCTGCTTTGAGAACCGCCTGCTCCTCACGGTCGCCTGCCGATCCGCAAGAGGCATTTTGAGCAAGGCCTCCCACCATCGCCGCGATCAGAACGAAAATAATCACCGCAGTCGGACTGATTTTGAAAATAATTTTGCCGGATGTGCTTTTGCTCATGGCGCTTACACTTTCTTTACCCAGTGTTTGGCAAACAGACCGCTGGGGCGAACGCAGAGCACCAGAACAATCACCACGAAAGCCGTGATCGGCTTCCAGACCGGCCAGGCATAACCGAAGAAATTCTCAAGGAGTCCCATGATGGCGCCGCCGATCAGCACGCCGGGAATGCTCATGAGCCCTCCCAGAACGGCGGCGGCGAAGGCTTTTAAGAATGGTTCCATCATGAACTGCGGATCCAGAATGGTTTTGGCCGTGAGCAGGACGGCGGCGATCAGCCCGATGACCGAACTGAATGCCCAGGAAAAGGCAAACACGCGGTCCGTGTTGATGCCCATGATTTTTGCCGCATGCTTATTCTGTTGGGTGGCCCGCATGGCCGTTCCCAGTTTCGTATACTTGAAGAAGAAAAAAAGGAAAGCCATCACGGCGGCGGCGATGACGAAGACGGCCACCGCCCACTGGCTGATCAAGAAACCCTTAATCGGTTCGTACGTTATCATGTAGGAAATCGGGATGGAAAATTCCTGCTGTTCGGCACCCCATTTCCAGCTAGCAAATCCCATAAGCAGCATTTCCACGCCCAGCGTAATGACGATGAGGCCGAGCAGCGTGGGATTTTTAGCAGGCCTGAGGAATGCATACTGAACCAAAACGCCCAGGATGGCGGCAAACACAATCGCCGCGATGAGAGCGGCCCAGAAAGGAAAATGATAAAACGTCAGTAAGTGAAAAACGATGAAAGTGGAAAACATGGCCATTTCACCTGCGGCAAAATTCATGACCTCCGACGTTTTGTAGATAATGACGACCGCCAGACCAAAAAGACCGTAGCAGGCGCCCATCGCCAATCCCTCAATTAACAACTGCACGAAAGGCATATCTCCCCCTTATTTCATCGTGGTTTTCCGTTTTTGACCGCTCTTGTCGATTCCATCAGCTTTGCCCCGCTGCAAAAGACAATCGTGGTTTCACACTTCCGGTGCGTTTATGCTGATTTTAAAAAGGCCAGGTCTTCCAGTATTTCTTCACCCGGATCCAGACGCCGAAGATCCCCATGGGTTCAAAAATCATGATGCTGATCATGACCAGCCCCAGGGCGATGGCGCTTAAGTTGTCCATTCCTGTAATGGACAGCCAGCGCTGTGAAATGGCTACCAGAAAATCTCCCACATAGGCAATGTCCTTGACGTTTTTGAAAAGGGCATACATGAGGTACGTGATAAAAGCTGCGCCCGTAATGGAGCCCATAATAGAGCCAAGACCCCCCACTACAATCATGACCAGAAAGTAAATGGACAGAAACATATTGAATGTAATGGGATCGAAAAACCCCAGAACGAAGGCAAAAAGACCGCCGGCAATTCCCGCATAAAAGGCGCTGACTGCAAAGGAGAGGGTTTTGTAAATGGTCAGATTAATACCGATGACCTCGGCGGCGATGTCACTGTCCCGGATGGCGACAAATGCTCGGCCTGCTTTTGTCTTTAAAATATTGATCGCCCCCAGGACCATGAGGATTGTTACGATGAGAATGAGATAGTACTTGCTCATGTCCGTAGCGAGAGTAAGATTCCAGCCCAGCTGCGGGATGCCGATATTCAGAGCAGGTGCTCGAAGACCTGAGCGGCCTCCGAAGATTTCCATATGGCCGATGATGTGCATGATTGCCAGGCCGAAAGCCAGCGTGGCAATCGTCAGATACGGACCTTCGAGCCTAAGGGCCGGCAATCCCAGGATGAAGCCGAAAAAAGCGGCAATAAAAGCCGCAATGATAATCGCCGGGAAGAAGGGCATACCCAGCTTTGTCATCAGCAGCACGGTGGCGTAGGCGCCGATGGCGAAGAATCCGGCGTGTCCCAGGGAGATTTGTCCGGTTGACCCGACCAGAATATTGAGGCCGACGGCGAGGATGACGTGGACCATGATCAGGTTTAAAAGGTATAAGTAGTAGTTCGTTGATATGAGGGGAAGGAGGAAGAGCGCGACCATTAGAGCGATAGCCCAGAAAAGAATGGTCCCGCTTTTGAAAAGCTCGATATCCTCGTAATACGCTCGCTTCATGTCCATGGGATCACACGCTCCTATAGTTGTCTGATAGAAGGGTTGATTGCATCTGGTACAGATTCGCTTACGTTGGCTATTTTATGACGGAGGTGCCGTGGATATGTTCAAGATATTTTGATTTCCGATGTAAGATTTGGCGCAAACCACGTCTTCATTATTTAGGAAAATCTTAGTCCCCAAACATACCCATTGTTCACCGTGAGCCATATTTGCTTTGTACATTACCTCAGGATTTTATTGCCTGCTACCTTATGATAACGAGGATTGACTGTCAATATGAAATAATCAAAACCAAATCAATACAAACATTGTATGGAAATACTCAGTGCAAACTTAAAAGGTAGGATCGGAGATTGACTTTCTGGTTGTTTATGCCGAGCTTTTTGCGGATGCGATACCGGTAAACGTCGACGGCACTGCTGGAAACGCTCAAAACATCGGCGATCTCTTTGCTGTTTTTTCCATCTTTGATCAGGTGCGCCACCTGAATCTCGGTTGTTGTCAGATTTCTGAACCGTGTAGAGAGTTTTCGGGAGAAGGGCGAAAACATCTCTTCAAGATTGGATGCGATGAGATCGTGATAGATCCGGCGACTCTGCTCCGATCCGCCTTTGCGCAACTTCTCCAGATTGGGCATGACCAGTTCCTTGATGCCGGCCAGCAGGGTCTGTTCCAGCTCCTCGCGGTCCTCTGTCCGCTGCTTGAGCATGACCCTGAGGGCAGTATTGAGTTCCTCCAGGTTACGGGTTTTGATTAGCAACTCGCTCCCCTTTTCCTCCAGCTCCGTAATATCTATTACTGAACAGACGTGTTTTTTCGTACCGGGAATAAGACAGTTTGTGCTCAGCATATTCTTTATGTTTCCCTGACTGTCCACCAGACGAAATTCGTAGGTTCTGGGCGCCAAATGGGGATCGATACGCCGCAACCGGTGATATTCTTCCAGCCGGGCGAGGTCTTTTTCATAAATCAGATCGACCCATGTCCTTTTTCCTTCCCATTCCTCTCTTTCGTAACCGGTCACTTTTGCAAATTCCGAGTTGATCAATGAAAGGGTCTTATCATCCTCGATAATCACGGTTCCGGTCCCTGTCGTTTCAAAAATGGTGCGGTAAAGGTTTTCCGATTCCGTCAGTTTCTTTTCCGTCATTTTCTGCTGTGTAATGTCCATGTCACTGCCCAGGATGGCCGGTTTTCCTTCAAAACTAATGGAGGCGACAACTTCCAGCAGCCAACGGATTTCACCCTGCTTCGTCATGATTCTGAATTCATAGGGCCGGAATAACTCGCCGTTCAGCATGGCTAATGAGTTATTTTTTACTGTCAGCCGATCGTCGGGATGAACCATAAAATTCGCCCGGTTGCCGATGATCTCTTCCGAAGAATAGCCAGTATAAGAAACGACGACGGGATTAATGATACGGTACGTGCCCCCGGAAATGATATAGTAGCCGGCCAGAGACTTTTTCAAAAGGGTATCCTGAATACTTTGACTTTCGATCAGATTGCGATTTTGCCTGTTCAACTCTTCGATTTCGGTTTCCAATAAACGAATTCTGTCTTCCAGGTAAAAAATTTTAGCTTCAGTTTGCATGACATATCCATTGCGGTGATCCGATAATGTGTTAAATCTCATACATAACATTTAGTGGTTGAGCAAGGCCGTTTACGATGAACGCTTCCACGGGATTCCTGTTTGCCGCCGCCGACTGGATTTCCGTTAAAGAGCTGTTCTACGCCGCTCAGTCCGGTGAGACGGTCCGCGCGTATCGCCACCCCATAAAAACGATGCCTGCTACGAATGCGATGCGCAGCGGAGTATCCGGAATAGAACCGGCAATATTTCCGCCGCAGAACGTTCCCAGAAGGATGCCGGCGATGAGACCGGGCAAATGGTTTTTGGCGATGTTTCCCAGCTGATGATGGGTGTGGGCTCCCGTCAGGCCCGCGGGGACCATTACGGCAAGCGATGTTCCCTGTGCCACATGCTGCCCGAATCCGGTGAGTAAGACCATGGCCGGGATCATGATTGTGCCGCCGCCGACACCCATCATGCCGGAAAGGAAGCCGGTGATTGCTCCGGTCACAAGAAAAATGACGACCTTCACATGAACAGGATGCTCTCCGAAGGTTGCCGGCAGATAGGGTTTTGTTGCCAGTAGTGCTGCGCAAAAGATGAGGAATATGCCGAAGGCGCGTCTCAGCTTCCAGCCGGGAAGCGCAGTGGCGTAATGCGCACCGGCGCGGACCGTAAGCACGGCCGTTAATGCCAGCGCGGCTGCGGCCAGGAAATCGATATGCCCTCGCAGGCCATAGATCAATGCACCGCCGGCTCCCGTAAAGACCAATGCGACCAGACTTGTCCCGTGAGCCCTGTGCTGGGAGAGTTTCAGGATACCGATCATCAGGGGGACCATGATCACCCCGCCCCCCAGACCGATCAGGCCGCCGAAAGTACCGGCGGCGAGGCCAATAGCAAAGCTGATGAAGTGTCCTTTCATTTCTACTCCCCGAGAAGAACGAATGGCGGATATCATGTATGGGCCGCCTTTTGACCGCTACTGATGTACGCGGCCGCGGGCCAGCGATGCGAACACCCCGAAGCCGCATGTCACGGCCAGTATTCCGAAAATCAGTTTAGAACTTGTGACCAACAGCGCGTTGGTTTCATCGGTGAGGCTCCGGTCACCGATGACCCAGGCGAAAACCAGCATGGCGATGCCCATGCTCAGCATCTGTCCTACCAGTCTCATCGTGGCCTGGGTTGCCGAGGCAACGCCGTAGAATTTGTTTTCCACCGAACTCATGACGGCGTTGATATTGGGAGAGGAAAACAGCGCAAAGCCGATGCCCAGCAATGCCAGGCAAACCACGATATAATAAAGAGGCGTATCGGCGGCAATAAAGAACAGCCCTACAAGACCGATGACGGTCAGCGACATGCCGGCTGAGGAGATGATCCGTGGTTCGTAGCGGTCGGACAGCCGGCCGGCCGCCGGTGAAAAGACCGCCTGCAATAAAGGTTCGACGACCAGCACGATCCCCGTTTGCGACGGCGTCATCATCTTGATGTGCTGCAAGTAAAGGCTGAGCAGAAAGGTCACGGCAAACGTTGCCGAGTAGTTAATCAGAGCGGCGAGGTTGGAAAAAGCAAATACCCGGTTGTCCAGAAACAGGTGAATGTTGATGAGCGGGAAAGGTCTTTGCAGCTGTTGCCGAACAAAGATGACGAAACATGCGACCCCGACGGCAATCAGAACACCCCCCCGGGGGGACGGCAATTGCGAAAAACCGTACATCAGGGCGAACAACGCAGCCGCGTAAAGAGCGGCACCGCCGAGGTCAAAAGGCTCTTCCCTTGCTGCCGATCGATCTTCCCTGACCATGCGCAGGGCAAGCCCGGCGGCCGCCGCCCCCAGTGCGGCGTTGACAACGAAAATGGTTTTCCATCCGAGGTGTTGGGTAAGGATGCCTCCGATAAAAGGGCCGCAGGTCAGACCGATGTAAACCGCCGCAATGTTGATCCCCAGCATTTTGCCGCGAACGTTTTCCGGATAGGCGGAGATCAGCATCGCCGTGCCCGTGCTGAAGATCATTGCACCGCCGATGCCCTGAACGACGCGCAGCGCGATGAAAATTCCCTCGGTCCATGACCAGATGCAGACGAATGATGAAAGAGCGAAGATCAGTGAACCGGAAAGAAAGAATATACGCCGGCCGTAAATATCGGCCAGCCGACCCATCGGCACCAGCATGATGGCAGCAGCCAGCAGGAACGATGAGGCCACCCAGCTTAAGCTCAGCGCACTCATCGAAAAATCGCGGGCGATCACCGACAGGGCTACGTTGACGGATGAACCCATGAAAGGCGTCGTAAAGGAACTGATCGTTGTGGCCAGAAGGACGATAGGGAATTTTCTTTTTGCGGTCATGCTTTCACATCAAGACAAACAGGAATTCACATTCCGGAAAATACTTTATGGCGGAGCGCCGCGAAATCATCTTTGCCGCAGGCCATCATCAAGGTGAGAGGTATGGTTTTACGTGCCTGCGTGAGCATTGCTTTGGATAGTTCGCGGATATCCCATTGGGCATGTGCGTCAGTCCTCAGACGCGACAGGTGGTAAAGTTCTCTGGCGTTTAATTTCATAAACACCCTCCTACGGTGTGCGTTGGTCAGCACGTAGGCGGCGGCGTAAGGATCTCTTTGCCTGATTTGCTTATAGGCGCCGTTGGTCTTTTTGATCACGGCCATAAAGTCTTTTTGCCGTCCGATGGCCCTCACCGCCGGCGGTACAGTTACACCCAGATCGGGGTCATAGTCCTGGCTCACAAGCGTGGCCATCCGGTGACGCTTGAGCTGTGCGAAGCAGCTCGCGCTCATGATCAATTCGAAATGCAGATCAACATTTTCGAGCTCCCTCGGCGCGGCATCATAGGGCTGGATATTTTCAAAGGCGATTTTGAACAGGGTCCGGGCATCGCGCGGGCTCATCCGTCGAGCCGTTTTCAGGCACTGGTCATAGCTCAAGCCTGAGGATGCAAAGAGGAGCGAAGCGGCGGCAGCGATATCGGCGTCAGGCGTTGCCCAGGCAAGGCGGACGGCATCCGCTGATCGGGTGTTACTTTCCACGTCGATCCGGCTGCAAAACCCGCGCAGATTCTGACGGGTCAGGCGATCGTAGTCCGTCGCCTCGGTATAGCGGATCAGGGATGGGGCGACGTCTCTGGTTGCGGCATAAAGTTGTTCGCTGTAACAGCGTGCTTCCGCAAGCGGGAGCGCAGAAAGCCTCCGGAGCATAAGTTCCAGATTGCGGGCGTTGATTGTCATGCCCAGCTGGGTTTCCGTGGCCAGCGCAATCGCGTAACGCGCATCCTCCTTGGCCCAGCCTTCGAGCAGCGATTTGTTGGCCGGATTCTCAGCCAGGGCTCTGTTCTGCTCGAACACATAAGGCCGCAGCTGTTCATAGAGCTCGTGATAAAAATCGTTTTGCATGGTGACTGTGGAAACAAACAAATCCTTAAAATCCGCCTCGACAATTTCCTCGGGCACGACAAAATCTTTATCAAACAGAACATAGCGCTGCGATTTCTCGGTGTAGGAACACAGGCGAAACTTTTCAATTTCTTCCACAAGGAGACGGGAAACGCCGATGACGTCAATATTGAATACGGCGTGCTCGGCAACCGAGCTGTGGCCCATTTCAAAAACGATGTTGCGGTTGGATTTGCGGGCTTTGTCCACTTCGGCCAGAGCGTCGGCGCGCAGTTCGTCAACGGGCTTCGGACTGCGGCTGATGCGGGCGTAGGCGGCAGAAATCGTTTCCGGCGTGATATCCTGTTTGATCGCGCTTTTTTCCTTGAGGCTGCGAATCAGATTGTAATCGATATTATAACCGGCCAGAAGAATCTTCATGTCTTATTCCTGATAAACCAATATTCTTTATACAAATGGGTGCGGGTATTCAGAACAAGGGGTTGCAACCACCGCTAACGGGTGGCAAGTCCCCTTGTTCTATCGCTAATTCAGAGTCGCACCATTTCCACGCGCGGCAGCGTACGCCCGAGGAAGCGCTCTCCGATCGTCTGAAACCGGTACGGGACATCACTCACGCAAAAGAGATAGTCCGGCGCCTGCCGGCTTGTATTGCCCAGGTCCCGGCGGATAATCAAATCGGCGGCAATTTCCGCCATCGCCTCCGCGGAATCGATCAGCCGGACGCCCTCTCCGACGATATCCTGAAAGAGCGGCTTGAGGAGCGGATAGTGCGTGCAGCCCAGCACCAGCGTATCGATGTGTTCAACCAGGACCGGCTTCAAATACTCTTCGGCGACAAGACGGGTGGCGGGATGATCCAGCCAGCCCTCTTCCACCAGCGGCACAAACAGGGGGCAGGCCTGAGAGAAAACTTTTGCGTCGCGGTCCAGAAGATGAATGGCGCGGGCATAAGCGTTCGAGTTGATCGTGGCCGGCGTACCGATCACGCCGATGGCTTTGCTGCGGGTTGAGGACGCGGCAATTGTTGCGCTGGCTTCAATGACCTCGAGGACCGGCACAGGCGAGATGTCCCGGATGGCCTGGTAGGCCACGGCCGCCATCGTGTTGCAGGCGACGATCAGGAGTTTGACGTCCTTCTTCAATAAGAATTCGGTAATTTGCAGCGCATACCGGTTGATTGTTTCCACGGATTTGATGCCGTAAGGCACGCGCGCCGTATCGCCGAAATAAACGATGCTTTCGAATGGCAGTCGTTCCATGAGCGACCTCACGACGGTGAGTCCGCCGATGCCGGAATCGAAAACGCCGATCGCCTGGTTGTTTTTGTCATCCATGTTTTTTTCTCTCATATCCGCATCATAAAGTCATCGACTTTTTCCGGCTGTTCAGATAAAAAGCAAACCGGCGTCGGTTCAGAAAGTCGATGGGAAAAAAGTGATATTTTTTTTATCACAACTTTCTGAAACATGCCAAGATTTCTTGGACAATGATTACGGTGATTCATCTTCAAGAAAGACAGTATTTTTTTAATATACTGACTTTGGACTCTCATCATCCATGGTCCTTGACTTAATTCTTTGTTATCGATAGATTTTAAGCTGAATCAGTCAGCGGAAGGGAAAAATGATGCGCCGTTCGGAAAAGGAAATAAAAGACCCGGCAGAAATTAACGCTATTTTGCAGGCCGCACCGGTCTGCCGGATCGCTATGGCCGCAGGCGACCACCCTTACGTTGTGCCGGTTAACTTTGCGGTAAGCGGTCATCATCTTTATTTCCATTGTGCCCGAAGAGGCAAAAAAATCGACATGCTGCGAGACAATCCGTCCGTTTGTTTTGAGGCGGATATCCCCGGCGATTTGCGGGGGTCGGATACGGCTTGTTCGTGGGGGATGAAGTATAAAAGCGTCATCGGTTTTGGTGAGGCCTATTTTATCGAAAGCGGCAGCGAAAAGAAAAAGGTTCTTGATATCCTGATGAAAAAATATGCGGGTGGAGATTCCTTCTCCTATGACGACGCGATTCTGGATAAGGTCCTCGTGATCGGCGTAAAAATAGAATCCGTGTCCGGTAAAATATCAGATTGAAGCATGAGGTGCTGTTATGATCGTTATGTTCACAGCATCGACCATTGCGGAGATAGCATGATTCTAAGTAAGATCGTCGTCCGTTATGCGGATAAACGTTTGCAAAAAGGCGTTACCATTAATTTTTCCCCCGATCGGGAGACATTTCATCTGGGGCCGCCGCAACTGGCGAATGCTGACCAGCTAAAGATCGTTCGGATCGCTGATTTAAAGGCGATTTTTTTTGTGAAAGATTTTGATGGCAATCCATATTTCGAAGAGACGAGGAGTTTTGATCCGGGCAAAGCTGTTTTTGGCCGCAAAGTAAAAGTGGTTTTTCAAGACGGTGAACTGCTTGTGGGCAGCACCACCAGTTATCGACGGGATCGGCCGGGTTTTTTCGTTATCCCGGCAGACCCGGATTCCAACATTGAACGCTGCTTTGTGGTGGTCCGCGCAACCAAAGAAGTGGCGTTCATTTGAAGGATGTCGACTGTTGGCGGCGTTGAGGCCTCCGGGGCAGACAGATGAACTTCCCGCACACGGCCGGCGGACTGACGAAACCGGCCTCTCGGGATGGCGCCATTGCAGGAATATCAGGATCGCGAGGGTGCGGACATCACGCGCCGGCTTCACGGGAAGCGGGTCAGGCCCGCACGACAATTGATAAGGAAAGTTCGATAGCATGCCTATTTATGTACAAATCTTCCTACTGGCCGTGGCCTTTATTGTTTTTGTCCTCGGAGTTATGTACGTTACCGGACTGGGACTAAGAAGGGTCTGTTTCAAAATCATAGCGGAGCTGGAAGAAACGAGAGCCGTTAGTCCGGGCAAAGCCGTCAGGCTTCAGGATGAACGGAAAAATTTCTTTCGCGTGGGAACGCGCAATTTACGGCCCAGGGCGTTGGGCGTCCTTCTTGCCGATGGACTGGTCATCAAGACAGGCGACGGCAAGTACTATTTAGACAAAGAAAAGCTTGCGGAAATGAAAAGCAAAGTTGGCAAGTCGTGATTACCGGATCGTCAGCGCCGACATCACATCCAGAATGCCGTCGGCTGTAAAAAAGTACAATTCATGCGCGGCGACCTGCTGGCTTTTATCTGCCGATTCCCTGAGCACCGGAACAATTTCGATTGCCGTAATGTCCATCCATTTGTTATCCACATTGATGCGAACAACAGCCCCTTGCGCATTTGTTTCATGAAGGATTTTGTAGGAGCTCAATACCCGGACAACGAAGTCATTTTTTTGCTTGGTTACATACGCAGCCCTCTGTTGAAGCGCGCGGATTTTGCCGTATTCCTGAGCCTGCGCCTGAGGTAAAAAGGAAAGCAATAATGCGGCGGCAAAGCACGTGATAAAGATTTTTTTCATGCGATCTCCTCCCGTCGGGAAAACACGTTGATTCAATACAATGTGGTTGACTTTAACGCTTCTTTTTTCTATATGCCAGATGAAAATTCATAGGGGTATCAAAAATTAACGGGCGAGGCGCTTTCGTTCCGACAATTCCGGGAGTGGATTTTGCAATTTAACCCGTGCATGAAACATAAACTGATCCGCAATTCCGCGCGGCACTTTGCCGAAGCGGAGCTGGCGCCCATTGCCGCCGAAATTGACCAGCGGAGAATTTTCCCGCGCGATGTCATTGCCAAAATGCGGGATCTTAACTATTTCGGCCTGCAGGTGCCGAAGGCATACGGCGGTGCTGCGATGGATTCCATCAGCGCCGCGATCGTGGTTGAAGAGCTCTCCCGTGTCTGCGCGGCGGTCGGCCTGTGTGTAACGGTTCATAACGGAGTAGCCGTCTATCCCTTTCTGCAATTCGCCGATAAAAGCCAGAAAGACAAATATCTTCCGCAATTGGCCGCAGGAGACGTCATCGGAGCGTTCAGCCTGACCGAAGCCAATGCCGGGTCCGATGCCGGCAGCGTGGAAACCACTGCCACCCGAACCGGTGCGGATTACGTTTTAAACGGCACGAAAATTTTTGTGACAAACGGCGGCGTTTGCGGTGTTGCGCTGATTTTTGCGTTGACCTCGTCGCCGGATAACAAGCTGCAAAGCAGTGTTTTCATTGTCGAGAGCAAATTCCCCGGATTTCTGCGCGGAGAACTGGAAGACTTATGCGGCATGCGTGCCAACCCTGTGTCGTCCCTGTTTTTCGAGGATTGCCGTGTGCCTGCAGAAAATCTTCTGGGAAAGCTGGGCGACGGCATGAAGATCGGACTTTCAACACTGGATAACGGCCGGATCGGCGTCGCGGCCCAGGCCCTGGGTATTGCACAGGGCGCCATGGAAGCGGCGGTGAAATATGCCAAGGAACGGCAGCAATTCAAAAAACCCATTGCCTCCCAGCAGACCATTCAAAATTATATCGCCGATATGGCAACGGAAATCATGGCCGCGCGCCTTTTGCTTTACCGGGCCTGCGAGCTCAAAGATGCAGGGATGCCCTTCGGCTGCGAGGCATCGATGGCCAAACTGTATTGCAGCACCGTCGCCTCGAAGGTAACGTCACTCGCCGTCCAGATCCACGGTGGTTACGGTTACAGCAAGGAATATGACGTGGAACGATACTTCCGCGATGCCAAGGTCACTGAAATTTACGAAGGCACGAGCGAAATCCAGCGGATGGTGATTGCCCGCGCAATATTGTCTCAACCGATTTTGTGAGCATTCATGCTGAATATTGTTGTCTGCATTAAACAGGTGCCGATGGTCACCGAACTGCCCTGGGATGAAAAAACCGGCACGCTGAGGCGTGATCTGGCGGCAGGGATGATGAATCCCGCCTGCAAGCACGCTGTGGAAGCGGCGCTCCGGATTAAGGAAGCGCAGGGTGCATCCATCACGGTATTGACGATGGGGCCTACCGCCGCGGAAGAGGTTTTGCGCGAAGCGCTGGCGATGGGCGCGGATCGCGCCATCTTGATTTGTGATCGGACCCTTGCCGGGTCGGACACATATGCCACGTCATTTGTCCTTGCCGAAGCCATCAAAAAAGAAGTTCGAGGCTTTGATCTGATCTTATGCGGCGCCTACACCTCGGACAGCGAAACCGCCCAGGTGGGGCCGCAACTGGCGGAAGAACTGCACATTCCGGCAGCGGCTTACGCCGAACATCTCGACATCTCCGGACGGACGCTGTGCGTGCGGCGTCTGGTAGACAATTTTCGCGAAACACTGGAAATGGAATTTCCCGCTCTGGTCACGGTTTCGATGGAGCAATACGAACCGCGTTACGCATCGTTTGCCGGCCTGAACCAGGCGTTTATTGAGTCGGATATTTCAGTTTTGAATGCTCAGGCTCTGGGAATCAAAGCCGCCGACCTCGACGCTCACGGATCGCGCACCAAGGTGCGCAAAGTGTTTATCCGCAAGACCCAAAAGGAAAATGTCAGGATCACCGGGGCAGCGGCCAATGCCGTCGGCGAATTTCTCGACCGGTATCAGCGAACGATCGGCGCGGTCATCGGAAAATCGATTGAAGCAAAAAAGCAAATCTAGCGCCTTCTTTTGAAAAAGAGATGTCATTTCGAAGGAGCGAAGTCGCTGAGAAATCTTCATAGTCCGTGAAAAGATTTCTCCCTGCGGTCGAAATGACAAAACGCTGATTTACGAAAGCAGGCACGGGTGGAATGATTGAATATGACTAAAAAACAAAAAAGTATCTGGGTATTCGGCGATTACCGCAATTATTATCAGAACCGTGTCACGCTGCAGTTGATTTCCAAAGCAGTTGATCTGGCGCGGGTGATTGACGCGGAAGTCTGTGCAGTCGTTGTCGGCCATGAGATCGAAGAATGGATCATGGAGTATACGGCACACGGTGCGGACCGCATCCTGGCGATCGACCATCCTTCTTTAACCAGCTACAGCACGGAACACTATCTGGCGCTCATGGAACGGCTGGCCTGCGAACGGAACCCGGATATCATTTTAATCGGTGCGACCGATTTCGGCCGCGAGTTTGCGCCCCGCCTGGCCAAAAGGCTGAAAACCGGCCTCTCCGCCGACTGCGTAGGGCTGGATATCACGCCGGATGGACTGCTGGTGCAGATTGCGCCGTCTTTCGGCGGCAACATGCTGGCGGAAATCGTCACCGAGAAGCATCGGCCGCAGATGGCGACCGTGCGCCCCGGCACCTTCAAGGAAATCCCGCATAATTATGAGCGTACCGCCATCGTGGAGCGCCTGCCTCTGCCCCAGCATCTGCCGGTTTCCGGCGTTCGAGTCATTCAATACGAGCGTGCTGCGCAGCGTGAGCACACGATTGAAAACGCAACGGTGATTGTCTGCGGCGGACGCGGCATGGGCAATAAGAACAATTTCAAAAAGCTCGATGAACTGGCCCGGCTTCTGGGCGGAGACGTCGGCGCGACACGCCCGGTGGTTTACGCCGGATGGGCCAATCACGAGGCCCTGGTCGGTCAGGCGGGAAAACACATTAAACCCCGGATTCTCTTTTCCTTCGGCATCAGCGGTGCGATTCAGCATACGGCGGGTCTGGGCGAGGCGAATTTCATCGTCGCCATCAACAAGAATCCTCAAGCCACGATGATGAAAATGGCCGACGTGGCCATCACGGCGGACGCCGGCGATCTGCTCAATAACCTGATCAAAGAACTCAAGAAACGCATCCGCGAATAGGGATGCTGTTATTTGTCGGCAAATGATTCTTGTGAAATGTTTCAGGGCGACATGTTCTGTAAAATCAAACGAATACCATGAAAATGCTAATTCATCATTGACATAAAGAGACGCTTTCCCTATACTTTCTTATAGTAAAAAGTAAGTCCTTATCAAAGGGGCTATGCCGGCTGGATCGCTCGACGGCGGGAACATCCGGAATCGCTCAAGAAATCCTGATTCCCAATATCTCTTGTGATCTGGAAAAGGTCATCGAAACGATCCGGTCGTATTGATGATCGCACCAGGAGGGCCAAAGCCTGAAGGTGACTTTGTAGTCATGCTGATCAATCTCAACGGGGTGTGAATAGTAACCATGGGGATTCGGATGCGAGAAAAAGATCTGGTGCTGGGCATTGATGTCGGCGGAACGAAAACTTCATTTGGGTTTGTGGATCGCGAAGGCGCCATTTTCAATGCCACGCCAATACCAACTCAGGCGGATGAGTCTGCACAAGCCTTTGTGTCCCGGCTTCATCGACGAATCGAAGAGATCAGGGTTAGCCTTCCTTGCCCGCATCGCTTGCGTGGGGTTGGGATCGGCGCACCCAATGCCCATCATGATCGGGGAACCATCGAAAAAGCCGTCAACCTGAACTGGGGAGATACGGTCGATTTCGTTGGGTTGATCCGACAATATTATGATCTTCCCGTTTCCATCACCAATGACGCCAATGCAGCAGCCATAGGAGAGATGCTTTTCGGCAGCGCCCGCGGCATGAAGCACTTTCTGGTTATCACCTTAGGCACCGGCTTGGGGAGCGGCATCGTCACTGATGGTCGTCTGCTCACTGGCGCCAGCGGTTTTGCCGGTGAACTCGGCCACACAGTGGTGGACCCGGGCGGACGCGAGTGCGGATGCGGGAAACGGGGATGTCTCGAAACCTATGTTTCGGCCACGGGGCTGAGAAGGACGGCACTGGAACTGCTGGCCTCGCGATGCGATCCCAGCCCGCTCAGAGGGGTTAGCTATCAGGACATGACATCG
>Ga0351840_1079_pt1 | contig 17850 bp, 16 predicted proteins | sample BONcelHFGM3001E5_FD_206883 | JGI IMG/M metagenome (GOLD analysis project Ga0351840, IMG submission 206883) | Enriched cells from coal bed in the Powder River Basin, Montana, United States - BONCAT cells FGM rep1 HSBNCT.FGM.300.1.E5 ... | reverse complement strand
ATAATGAAATGAGTTTTTCGTTAGAACCAAAGGAGGGGCATCTGCGATATGAGAAAAGGCAACATCGTGACGATCGTTCTACTGTTGCTGTTCGGCGTTATCGTTTTTTTTGGTATGAGCGGCGCCAGTGTCGATATATACAGGATGAGGCCGTGGTATGAGCAAGTCAACGATAACCTTGGGCTTGATCTTAAGGGCGGCGGTTATGCGGTTTATCAGGCTGACCGTGGCGACATGGCCGCGGACGAATTTGAAGGAAGATTCTTGACCACAATGAGTGTGCTGCGGGCGCGTCTTGACAACAGGGGCTTTACCGAAGCCAATGTTGTGGCACAGGGGAGTGACCGGATACGTGTGGAAATACCGGGAGAAACACAAAGCGCCAACGAGGTGTTTGAAATGCTCCGCAAACAGGCGGTGCTTGAGTTCAAAGATGCTGCGGGCAAGCTTTGGATCACGGGAGACCTGGTTGATTCTGCGGCGGCGGTGATCAATTCGCAGACAGGCCAGCCTGTTGTGCAGCTTGCATTCAATCCGGAGGGCGCAAGGCTGTTCGGCGAACTGACGACGCAAGCCTATAATGATTATACGGCGATAGATATTTTTGTTGACGGTTTTAAGGTGTCATCCGCCACCGTTGACCGCGAATCCGGCCCCATTTTCGGCGGCAACGCGATCATAACGGGCAGTTTCACGCAACAGGCTGCAGAAGACCTCGCTGTGCAGATAGCCTCAGGTGCACTGCCGCTGATGCTGCATGAGATCGAGGCGCTGTCCATCAGCGCCGCGCTTGGCGAGAACGCACTGAGAACAAGCCTTTTTGCCGGGCTTATCGGTATCGGGATACTGTTTTTGTTCATGCTTGTTTATTACCGTTTGCCGGGGCTGCTTGCGGTCATCGCGCTGCTGGTTTATGGTTTTACCATACTTTTTCTGCTTGCGGTCATCGGTGTTCAGCTGACGCTGCCCGGCATCGCGGGCCTGATCCTTGGCATCGGCATGGCCGTCGACGGCAACGTCATCATTTTCGAACGGTTTAAAGAAGAACTCAGCACCGGGAAAACACTGCGCGCTGCGCTCAATTCCGGCTTCTCCAAGGCGCTGCGCACCATCATCGATTCGAACATCACAACTGTTATCGCAGCGGGCGTTATCGCGATTTTCGGCATCGGCACAGTCAAGGGCTTTGGATATACGCTGATCATCAGCATTTTGACTTCCATGTTTACGGCGCTGGTCGTCACACGGGCGCTTCTAAGGCTTGTGATCGCGCTAAAAATCAAGAATCCGAAACTTTATACCATACGAAAACCTGCAGAAGCTTCGGCTTCGAAAGGAGGTGAGTAGCATGCAGTTTATTGGTAAAGCAAGGCGGTTTTCGCTGATTACAATCACCATTGTGGCTGTGGCCATCGTGGTCGGCATCATCTTCGGCGGGCTGAACCTGGGCATCGACTTTACGGGCGGCAGCATACTCACCGTGGAATTGCACGAAGAATTTGAAATGGAACATGTGAATGCGGCTTTAGAGCAAAACGGCATTGATCCGCGAACGGCGCAGATATTGCGCTCGGAAAACACAAAGGCCGTCATCCGTATGCAGGAGCTGCCGGATGATATGGACGACGCGATGATACGCGGCGCCATTGTTGAGTATCTGGTACAGACATACCCCGAGGCGACAAGCGATGAGGTGCAAAGCGTCGGCGGGGCGACAACGGGAGAAATCATCCAGAATGCGTTTTTATCGGTAATCATTGCAGCGGCATTGATGCTGATTTACATCTGGATTCGCTTTGAGCTTTTCTCGGGGCTAGCTGCAGTCACGGCGCTGCTGCATGATGTTGTGATCATGACGGCAGTGGTTTGTATCGCGCGGATACAGATCAACAGCTCATACATCGCTGCGTGTCTCACCATCGTGGGTTATTCTATCAACGACACCATCGTTGTGTTCGACAGGATCCGCGAAAACAATAAAAAATACGGCGCAAGCATGCCGCGCGCAAAGGTGGCGGACTTAAGCATCACGGAGACGCTGCCAAGGACGATCAACACCTCGCTGACCACGCTTGTGACGATTCTGGCGGTGTACATATTCGGTGTGCAGTCCATCAAGGAGTTTGCGCTGCCGCTGATCGTCGGACTGGTTTCGGGCACATATTCGTCTATATTTGTGGCCAGCCCGCTGTGGGTCAGGATGCTCGAAGCAAGGCACAAGCATCGCAAAACAAAAATGGCGCAGAAGAACAAAACAGCCAGAAAGTCATAAAAGCCGAGCTGTCCATGAGAAAAAAGCCTTTCCCTGAAAGGGAGAGGCTTTTACGTATCATAGAAAGGGGAAAGTGGGAGGCAGATGCTCAAATTTATAAAACGAGAGGGCATGAGCGAGCCGGAGCCTGAACAGACAGCGCTTTTGCAGAAACAAACCGGCCTGTGCGCACAGGCTGCCGGGCTGCTTATCGCACGCGGCATTTCCACACCTGCGCTGGCCAAACGCTTTTTGCATCCAGGCCCCGAACAGCTGCACGACCCGCTTTTGCTGCCCGATATGGCGGCAGCGGTTGATCGCATCCGAAAAGCCTTGGCACAGCGTGAGAAGATCACGGTGTTTTGTGATTATGATGCTGACGGCACAACAGGGGGCTGCGCGCTCTACCGATATTTGAAAGACAACGGCGCAGAGGCCGCGATAAAGACGCCCAACCGGCACATAGAGGGATACGGACTTAATAAAGCGGCGGTCGAGCAGATCGCGGCAGAAGGAAGCGCTCTGATCATCACGGTGGACTGCGGCATCACAAATATCGCGGAGACGGAATCAGCGCACAGCCTCGGCGTGGATGTCATCATCACCGACCACCATGAGTGCGGCGATACGCTTCCCGATACGCCATACATCATCAACGCCAAGCGGAAAGACAGCACATACCCGGATGACCGTCTTGCGGGCTGCGGCGTGGTATTCAAGCTGATACATGCGCTTTCTTCGCTGCCTGTTGCGATGGGCTATATCGATCTTATCGCAATCGGTACGATCACGGATATCGTGCCGCTGCTCGGAGAAAACAGGGTGATTGCATATATGGGGCTTGAAAAGCTGCGCAAAAAACCATCTGCGGGTGTGTCGGCGCTTGCGGAGGCGGCGGGAATCAGCCTTTCCGGAATGACATCTTACGGGGTCAGCTTTTCTCTTGGGCCGCGCATCAATGCAGCCGGCCGCATGGATACTGCGCATCTTGCGATCGACATTTTAAAAGCAGTCAAATCAAGCGGCGCTCTTTGCCAGAATGCACGGGAGTTGTGTGCCCTCAATGACCAGCGCAGGCAAGAGGTTGGTGAGATCATGGCTGATGCCGAGCATATGATCGGAGAACAGGATATTTACAGTGAGCCGGTGATCATGCTGGCTTGCCCGGAATGGAATACGGGCGTGATCGGGATCGCGGCCGCAAAGATCGCGGAGAAATACGCGCGCCCGTGTGTGCTGCTGGGCGGGCAAGAGCGTTTGATCGGTTCGGCACGCAGCATTGAGGGCGTTAATATCTATGAAGCGCTCGCAGCTTTCGCGGACAGATATGAAAAGTTCGGCGGGCACGCGCAGGCAGCCGGCCTTACCATCGCACCGGAAATATTGGAGGATCTTCGCCGCGATCTTTGTGAGTATCTGCGCACGCATTATGATGAAAGCGTTTTTATAGGCAGGCGCGTTTATGACATGGCGCTTAAAACAGCGGATGTGTCACAAGCGCTTGTGGATGATATAAACCGGCTTGAGCCTTTCGGGCAGGGCAACGAGAAACCTGCCATTGCAATTAAAAACGCGGTTCTTAAGATGCCGCGTTTTGTGGGCAGAGAGGACAGCCCGCATTTGAAGTTCACAATGGCTCAGGGTGATGATATGTGCGGCGCACTTGCCTTTTACTATAAACAGGCGCATGAGCTTGTGCCTGACCGCGCGGATTTCATCTGCGAAGCGAACATGGACGGTTTTTCAGGCAAACCGCAGCTGATCGTGAAGGACATTGTTTTCAGACACAGCCCGGCGCTCGAGGAAAGCTTTGCCGCAGCCAATGCGCCGTTTCTGCTTCAGGGCTTTTTCGACGAATTGGCGCAGCCGGCAGCAGCTAAAATGCATATGCTGACGGCAGATGCGTTCTGCGCCAAGCTTAAGACAGAACTGGCAAAAAGCCGGTTTGGCCTGTGTGTTTCGGTCAATACACGTCCCGCGTTTGATTACCTTGTGTCTTTGCCTTTGGTACAGGAAGCTCTTAAAGATGGAAGGCTTGCGCTTTGGGACAAAAAAACATACACACCGGAAAACTGCATTGCCTGCGGGCAGGCGGCCGGCCATGGGCGCGTCATGCGCGTCGGTATGCCGCTTGAGCACGATGCTTTGTGGAACGAAGAAATAAAAGACTGCTACCGCAGCTATGCCATACTTTGCTTTGCATCGCGGGACGAACTGCTCGCGTATCATAAAAAGCTGCTGCAGCTGCTTGCGCGCAGGCCCCGAACTGCCGACGAGCTCGCACGGAAACTGGGGCTCGATAAAGCAAAGGCGGTGTTTGCATTAAGGGTGTTCGGCGAGCTTGAGTTGCTAGTCACCGAAAAAAATGGTAGAATAACCGCATTAAAAACCGGACAGAAAAAGGAACTTCGGCAGAGCGCCTGTTACAGAGGTTTTGAGGATCTGATCAATGAATGACATAGAGCGCAGCACCCGTACGCTGACCGAAAAAGTAGAACAAAGATACCTTCCTGATGATCAGGCATATTTTAAGAAGGCTTTTTCGTTTGCGGAAAAAGCGCATGATGGGCAGAGGCGGCTTTCCGGGGAGCCTTTCTTCATGCATCCCTACGAGGTAGCCGGCATACTTGTTGACTTAGGGCTTGACATGACGACCGTCGTTGCGGGGCTGTTTCATGATATCGTGGAAGACACGGGCGTGACCATCAAAGAGATAGAAGCCGAGTTCGGCTCTGAGATCGCGCAGATCGTCGGCGGCGTGACCAAAGTCGGCAAATTCAGTTTTTCTTCCAAAGAAGAGCACCAGGCTGAGTATCTGCGCAAGATGTTTCTGGCGATGGCAAGCGATATCCGTGTGATACTCGTCAAGCTGGCAGACCGGCTGCACAATATGCGCACGCTTGCTTACCAAAGCGAGGACAAACGCATCGCCAAAGCCAAGGAAACGTTGGAGATCTTTGCGCCGCTCGCGCACAGGCTCGGCATAAACGCCATCAAATGGGAACTTGAAGACTTAGCGCTCAAATACCTTGATAAGAAAGCGTATTTTGAGATTGCCGAGAAGCTGACTGAAACGCGTGCGGAACGCCGTGAGTATATTGCTACGGTCATCGAAGAGATCAGAAAGCATCTCAAAAAGATCCGTGTCGAGGCGGATATTGAAGGGCGGCCAAAGCACATTTACAGCATCTATAACAAAATACATAACAAGAAAAGAGCCTTTGAAGAGGTCTATGACCTGATCGCGATCCGTATTGTCGTCAATAATGTGCGTGACTGCTATGCGGTCTTAGGCACGGTGCATACGGTCTGGAAACCTATACCCGGCCGCTTTAAGGATTATATCGCCGTGCCCAAACAGAATATGTACCAATCGATCCACACCACAGTTCTAGGCAGGGACGGACGCCCCTTTGAAGTCCAGATCCGTACGCGTGAAATGCATTCGACGGCAGAGTACGGTATCGCGGCGCACTGGCATTACAAAGAAGGCACATCCCAGGATGATATGGACAAAAAGCTGGCATGGCTGCGCGAGCTGCTTGAATGGCAGACGGATACCAAAGACTCGCGCGAATTCATGGAAACGCTCAAGATCGACTTTTTTTCCGACAAAGTCTATGTGTTCACCCCCAAAGGCGATGTCAAAGAGTTCACACTGGGGGCGACACCTCTTGATTTTGCCTACGGTATACACAGCGAGATCGGCAACAGGTGTATCGGTGCGAAAGTCAACGGCAAGATCGTTCCGCTCACATATGAACTTAAGTCTGGCGATATCGTAGAAATTGTTACATCATCCTCATCCAAAGGCCCCTCGCGTGACTGGCTTAAGATCGTCAAAACGTCTCAGGCCAAAAACCGGATCAGAAACTGGATCAGGAAAGAGTACAAAGAAGAGAACATCGTCAAAGGCCGCGATATGCTCGAAAAGGAAGCAAAACGCCGCGGGTTTGAATTGAAGACACTTTTTAAGCCAGAGTGGCTCAAGGAGGTCTATAAGAAATTTACGCTGCAGACGCCTGAGGATATGTATGCGGCTGTGGGGTACGGAGGCATCGCCACAGGGCAGATACTGCATAAGCTGATAGAGGCGTACCGCAAGGAACACAAACCAGTAGAAGAAATACAAACAGGCCAGATAAAACCGCGCAAGACGGGCGAGGCCAGCGGCATCATCGCGATGGGTTATGATGATATGGTCGTACGTTTTGCCAAATGCTGCAACCCTGTGCCGGGCGATAAGATTGTCGGTTATGTGACACGCGGGCGCGGGGTGTCGGTACACCGCAGCGACTGTTCAAATGTCACGACAGCGGATTTCGAATCCGGCCGCATGATTGAAGTCAAGTGGTCAAAAGAGGACAGTTCAAGTTATAATGTAGAGGTGCAGGTGACCGCGGACGACCGCTCCGGCCTGATTGCCGAGGTTTCCGCAAAACTGTTTGGCATGGGCGTTTCCATCACATCGGTCAATGCGCGTATGGGCAAGAACAAAACAGCGTTCATGGTGTTTGGCTTTGAGATCACGCAGACGGCACAGCTTGATGCCATATTGCGTGCTTTAAAATCCATAGACGGCGTGCGCGAAGCGTTCCGCATACATAAATAGCTTATGATCGCAGTGGCAGAGCGCGTTTTGAGCGCCAGCGTAAAGATCGGAGAAGAGATCACAGGGCAGATAGGGAGCGGCCTGCTTGTCCTGCTGGGCGTAGAGCAGGGAGACACGCCGGACGATCTTAATTATATCGTGCGTAAAACCGCGGGGCTGCGCATATTCCCGAGCGAGGGGAAAATGTCCCTCAGTATACAGGATACCAAAGGCGCGCTGCTCGTGGTCTCCCAGTTTACATTGCACGGAGACGTCAGACGCGGCTTTCGTCCTGACTTTTCGCGTGCTGCACAGCCGGAGACCGCCAAGAAGATGTACGAGGATTGTATTGCGGCCTTTCGCGCGCTCGGCATAGAAACGCATACAGGGCGGTTCGGCGCATATATGCGCGTTGAGAGAGAAGGCGACGGGCCGGTGACCATTCTGCTTGATTCACGGCGAAGACTTTAACGGAGGAATATAAAATAATGAGGGTGGTACAAATCGCGACGGGGCCGCTTAAGGCCAACGCGTTTGTTGTATATAAGGACGGCGCAGAGCAGGCCTTCGTGATAGACCCGGGCGCGGACTTTGAACGCATCATAGAGCGGCTTGAAACACATGGTATTAAGACCGTGACGCACATTCTATTGACACACGGCCATTTTGATCATATCGGTGCGGTGGCGCAGCTGAAAGACTATACGGGCGCAAAGGTCTGCATACACTGCCGGGACGCCTCTATGCTGGAAAGCCAACAGGCCAACCTCTCGTTTTTTTCCGGCACATCGGTTCGTTTGACCAAAGCGGATGTCCTCTTAAAAGGCGGCGAGACTATAAACGCCGCGGGTATTGATGTACAGGTGCTGCATACGCCCGGCCACTCGGGGGGCAGCGTCTGCTATATCGCGGGCGATGCGCTTTTTTCCGGCGATACGCTTTTTTATATGTATTGCGGACGCACCGACTTTCCGGGCAGCGATGCAAGAGAGTACCGGCACTCGCTTCTGCATGTGCTGCGCGGCCTTGACAGAGATTATACCGTGTACACAGGCCACGGCATCAAAACAACACTTTACGCTGAATTCTCAGCCAATCCCTTTTTTAAGCAATGATAGCGCTGCACACCAACATGCCGTCTTTTTTCGGCGATATTTGTGAGGTGGTCCGCCTCTTTATTGACACGCGGCGCATTAAGCAGCTTGATGAGCCTGCTTTGCCTTCGGAAGGGCTGGCCGTGCTGCACACGCTGACAGAAACGAACGGTGCATTGATAAGCCTCTCACTTGTCTGTCATCATGGAACATATGTGTCACGAAACAGCTACACATGTGATGTACCTGAGGGTGCGCTTGCTTATAAACGCGCTGCCAAACGTGCCGCGAAGATCAGCACTTACCGTGCGCTGCTGGCGCACTTTGGAGAAAGGCTGCCATGGGGATCGCTGACGGGCGTGCGGCCGACAAAACTGCTGCGTGACAGCGAGGCTGAGATTGGTGCTGCAGGCGCAAAGGCGCTGTTTCTTGATGAATTCGATGTCTCGCCGCAAAAGTATGATTTTGCAAAGAGCATCGTAGAGGCACAAAAGGCTTTTTTGCCCGCCGAAGACGCGGTCGACGTTTATATAGGCATACCGTTCTGTGTTACGCGCTGTGCATACTGTTCATTCGCTTCTTTTTCGCCCGATGCATTTGCCGATGCGCAGCCAAAATATGTACATGCGCTGCTCAAAGAGATGGAAACCGCTGAGAGCATCATCGGCGCGCGCCGCGTGCGTGCGCTGTATATCGGCGGCGGCACCCCCACAGCTCTGCCGCCGGCGCTATTGGAACGCGTGCTGCAAAGAGCGGCAGCGATCGCAAAGGGGGCTAAGGAGTTTTCGGTAGAGGCAGGGCGTCCCGATACCATAGATGAGGAAAAATTATCGATCATCAGGGCCTTTGGCGCAGGGCGTATCAGTGTGAATGCGCAAACGCTCTTAAATGAGACGCTTGAGCGCATCGGAAGGAGGCACAGCGCGTCGCAGTTCTTCGATGCGTATGCGCTGGTGGAAAAGGCCGGATTTGAGGCCATCAATGTGGATGTGATCGCGGGGCTTCCTGGCGAAACACAGGCGCAGTTTTGCAGCACACTTAAGCAAACGATCGCACTGAAACCGCAAAACATCACCGTGCATACGCTTGCAGTCAAACGCGCGTCGGCTTTTGCGGCCAAGAATATGGATGCGTTTCCCACTGACGGGGAGACTGCGAAGGCTGTTGATAAGGCATGGGCAATGCTTGAGAATGCCGGATACCGCGCATACTATATGTACCGCCAAAAGTACATGAAGGGCAGCCTTGAGAATGCAGGGTATATGATTGACAGCAAAGTGTGCCTCTACAACATCGACAATATGGAGGAACAGTGCGATGTTCTTGCTTTCGGTGCCGGTGCTATTTCCAAGCGGATCTTCTCTGGCGGTGCGCGAATCGAGCGGGCGGCCAATGTCAAGGATCTGCGTTTGTATATCGAGAGGCACATTGAGATGGCAGACATGAAACGTACGCTTTTTAAGCTGCCTTTGATCATGACTTAGGCGCACCCAAAAAAGAAGTTGACAGATGGGCGCGGGTAAAATATAATTTTAGCCGTTGACGAAGCGCCCGATTTAGGCAGGTAGAAACATGAAGATAGACATTGCGCAAGCTGTGAAAAGCGAAGGAGAAGCTTTCTCCAAAAAGCACAGAGGCGAGTTTGCAGCCATAGAGTTTATAGGCGAAACCTATGAGTTTCCCGGCGGCGCAAGCGTAGAATGCGAGTGGCGCTATGACGGCGAGGGCGTGATCGTGACAGGGCGCTTTGATGCGGACTTAAAAGCCCGGTGCGCCCGGTGCGCGGAAGAATCTGTGTATACACTCGGCTTTGATTTTGCCGAATACTATAAAAAGCAGCCGGAAGAGGGCATGTACGCTTATAACGGCGAAACCATAGACTTATCGCAGATGCTCGAGGACAATGTGGTGATCAATCTGCCGCCGCGGATGCTCTGTGATGAAGGCTGCGAAGGGCTCTGCAGCCGCTGCGGAAAGAGTCTCAACGAAGGCGCATGCAGCTGCACACCTTTGGAAGAGAAAAACAGCCCGTTTTCGAAACTGGCAGAATTGTATGATGACGAGGAGGTGTAGATAAATGGCGGTACCAAAGAGAAAAACATCCAAACAGCGCAGGAATACAAGGCGTTCAGCAACTTATAAGCTCTCAATGCCCGGCATCGCGGAATGCCCGCAGTGCCATGCCAAAAAGCTGACGCACAGGATTTGCGCGGCATGTGGTTATTATAACGGCAGACAGGTCATAGAAACAGAGAAACCCAAGAAAGAGAAATAAGCTGAGGCCTTTTCGGCGACACCAAATCAGGCGGGTGCGATTAAGCTGCCCACCTTTTTTGTTATATGGACTATACAATGCGACGTAATAAGGTGCGGTTTTGTTTAGAACTTAAGGCATAGAAAAATTGTTGCAAAGGCGTTTTATTTTATATATACTACCCATATAAAAAAGAAGCAGCGAGGTATCGGTTTGAAAGTCATTGTCGATGCGATGGGGGGAGACAACGCGCCGCAGGCCATCATTGAAGGCTGCGCCATGGCGTTAAAGCAAATGCCGTCTCTTCACTTAACACTCACCGGCCCAAAAGATATGCTTTCGGCCGAACTTGCAAAATATCAATTTGACAGCTCACGTATAAATATTGTAGATGCAACAGAAGTTATAGATATGGCTGAGCCGCCTGTCGAAGCGATCCGCCACAAGCGTGATTCCTCGTTGGTCAAAGGGCTGCGCTTGCTTTCCGAAGGAGAAGGCAGCGTGTTTATCACCGCTGGCAGCACAGGCGCCATGATCGCAGGTGCAACGCTGATCGTCAGAAGGCTGCCGGGCGTCAGACGCCCCGCACTTGCGCCGACTTTGCCGTCAAAAACCGGAAGAGTGCTGCTGATCGACGCCGGTGCGAATACCGAATGCCGCCCGTCTTACCTTGCGCAGTTTGCGCTCATGGGCAGCATTTATATGAAAAAGGTCGAAGGTATCGCATCGCCAAGGGTCGGACTGGTCAGCAACGGTTCGGAGGAAGAAAAGGGAAATGAGCTCACCAAAGAAGCGTTTAAGATGATCCGCCAGATGCCGGTCAATTTTGTCGGCAATGCGGAGGGGCGCGATCTTATTTCGGGCGACTATGATGTCATCGTGTGCGACGGGTTCACTGGCAATGTCGTGCTCAAGTTCTTAGAAGGCGTTGCCGGCGTTTTGTTCAGCATGATTAAGAAAGAGCTGAAGAGCTCGCTGCGCACAAAAATAGGCGCTGCTCTCGCTATGCCCGCTTTCCGCAGCTTTAAAAAAAGCATGGATTATACGGAATACGGCGGCGCATTGCTTTTGGGCATCAACGGGGGCGTGGTCAAAGCGCACGGGTCATCCAATGCCAAAGCGATTTTAAGCACCTTGCGGCAGGCTGCCAGTTTTATTGAAAGCGATGTCGTGGGTGTCATAAGGGAAGAAATCTCAAAGGTTGTACTCAGCGACTAATATTTTGATGCAGGAGGCTCACAATGGTATTTGAAAAAGTAAGAAAGATCTTGTCCGATCAACTGGAGATCGACGAAGAGAATATCACGATGGAATCCGATCTGGTCGAAGACTTGAAGGCGGATTCGCTTGCGATCGTCGAGCTCATCATGGATCTTGAGCAGGAATTTGATCTTGATATTCCTGATGAAGAGCTGCCAAAAGTTGTCACGGTCAAGGACGTTGTGACCTATATAGAAAAAAACGTTGGCGGTTTCTAGGCTGACGCAAAGACTGCCTGGGCCCAAAGCGGCCTGTGCATGGCTTTGTGAGATGGCTGGTGGTGACGGCGCATGGCTGGAATCGACTGCGGCGAATTGGAAAAAAGCATAGGTTATTCGTTTCATGATAAAAAGCTTATAAAAAAAGCTTTTATTCATGCATCCGCAGATTTACAGGAAAGTTACGAACGTCTGGAGTTTTTGGGCGATGCGGTTTTAGAGCTCGTGATCAGCGAGCACTTGTTTTTTGAAAAGCCGGATTATACCGAAGGACAGCTCACCAAACACCGCGCAGCACTTGTCAATGAAGCCGTACTTGTCGATGTGGCGCGCGGGCTTTCTTTGAGTGAGTGCCTGATACTCGGGCGCGGGGAGCGCAACTCGGGCGGCGCGGAGAAGCCTTCAATACTTGCTGACGCTGTAGAGGCGCTCATCGGCGCTGTCTATATAGACGGCGGGTATGCGGCAGCAAAAAGCGTGGTGCACAAGCTGATGGGCGAAAGCATCGAAATGGTGCTTTCGGGCGGCGGTTTCCGCGATTTTAAAACACGGCTTCAGGAATATTATCACAAGCAGGGTATCAGCGACATACGCTATGAGATATACAGACAGGAAGGGCCGCCGCATGACAGGGTTTTTTATGTCAAACTACTCATCGATGACGAGGAAATCGCGCAGGGCAAGGGACGGTCGAAAAAGGCCGCCGAGCAAAGGGCAGCCAGACAGGCCTATATGCGCGCAGTAAAATAGGGGGAGAAACATTATGCTGGATTGTCTTAAAGTAAAGGCGGCCGATCAAGCGGTATACCGCGCGATGATGGACGAACTTGACCGCCAGGAAAACAACATTGAGCTGATTGCATCAGAGAATTTTGTATCAGAGGCCGTGATGGATGCCATGGGATCGCATCTGACCAATAAATACGCGGAAGGGTATCCCGGCAAACGCTATTACGGCGGCTGCGAATTCGTAGACGTTGTCGAGACGCTCGCGATCGAACGTGCCAAAAAACTGTTCGGGGCAGAATTTGCCAACGTGCAGCCGCACTCTGGCGCCCAAGCCAATACCGCGGTTTATTTTGCCATGCTTGAGCCGGGAGATGTCATTCTCGGTATGAACCTTGCACACGGAGGGCATCTCTCTCACGGAAGCCCGGTCAACATATCGGGAAAGTACTTTACCATCGTACCATACGGAGTGAGCCGTGAAACACAGACAATCGATTATGATGCGCTGCGTGCTCTCGCGCTGCAGCACAGGCCGAAGATGATCGTCGCGGGGGCAAGCGCCTATCCGCGTCAAATAGATTTTGCCAGGTTCCGAAAGATCGCTGATGAATCGGGTGCGTTGCTTATGGTGGACATGGCGCATATCGCCGGCCTCATCGCGGCGGGCGTACACGCAAGCCCGGTGCCGTACGCCGATTTTGTGACCACGACGACGCACAAAACACTGCGCGGTCCGCGCGGCGGCATGATACTCTGCAAGGAAAAATACGGTGCGGCGATCAATAAGGCCATTTTTCCCGGCACGCAGGGCGGCCCTTTGATGCACGTGATCGCGGCTAAGGCGGTGTGCTTTGAGGAGGCTTTTTCGGAAGGCTTCAATGCGTATCAGCACCAGATCGTCGCGAATGCAGCGGCACTTGCCAAGAGCCTTCTGGATCGCGGCATAAAGCTGGTTTCCGGAGGCACGGACAACCACCTGATGCTTGTTGATCTGACAGACAAGGACATCACGGGCAAGGAGCTTGAGGCGCTGCTCGGGGAGGCCGGCATCACCGTCAACAAAAACGCCATACCTTTTGATACGCGCAGCCCGTTCATTACGAGCGGCATACGCATCGGTACGCCGGCGGTGACGACACGCGGCATGGATCAAGCCGATATGATACAGATAGGCGCATGGATCGCTGACGTGATCGACCGCAGAGAAGCTGCGGCCGCCGATGTTTTAGCCAAGGTGCGTGCGCTCTGCGCAAAACGCCCGCTGTACAAAAAATAGCGCATTTGATCATCTTATGAATATACTTGTTATCAATGCGGGCAGCTCGTCAATCAAATACCAATTGTTCGAAATGGACTGCGAGAAACCCCTTTGCAGAGGTATAGTTGAGCGCATCGGCTTTGAAAACGCCATAGTGACGCACCGTTGCAGCAAGGCAGAACCTGTCAAACTTGTCGAACCTATCTCGGACCACGAACAGGCTGTGAGTCTGATCATCCGCATGCTGACGCATCAAAAATATGGCGCTGTCAACGATATCAGCACCATAGCTGCAGTGGGGCACAGGCTCGCGCATGGCGCTGAAAAACTGTTTGAGCCGGTCATCATTGATGCTTGCACGCTCAAGATGATCAAAAGCAACATCGGGCTTGCACCTATCCATATGCCGCACATGGTCAAGGGGATCGAGGTTTTCAGAAAACTCATGCCTGACACGCCTATGGCTGCAGTGTTCGACACGGCGTTTCATCAGACGATGCCCAAAAAAGCGTACATATACCCCATTCCTTACAGGTACTACAAACAATATGATATCCGGCGTTTTGGTTTCCATGGAACGTCGCATCAGTATGTGTCTTCAAGGGCGGCGCGAATGCTGGAAAAACCCATTTCAGCCTTAAGAACGATCACCTGCCATCTTGGGAACGGCTCAAGCCTTGCCGCTGTGAAACATGGCATTTCCATCGATACCTCGATGGGATTTACGCCTGTCGCAGGGCTTCCCATGGGAACACGCTGCGGTGACATCGATGTATCCATCTTTAATTTTTTGATTGAGAAAGAAGGATTGTCCGCGGATGAAGTCAATGACATGCTCAACACGCAATCAGGGCTTATGGGCATATCGGGGGTCTCCAGCGACTTAAGGGAGCTGCTGCAAAAAGCTGATGAGGGACACGTGCGTGCGGCGCTTGCCATTGATGTGCTTTGTTACAGTGTCAAAAAGCTGATAGGCGCTTATGCTGCCGCCATGGGCGGTGTGGATTGCATCGTATTTACGGGCGGCATCGGGGAAAATGCTGCTGCGATACGCCAAAAGTGCTGCGAGGATTTGGAGTTCTTAGGAATACAGATTAGCGCTCAGAAAAACAGCGATACTCAGCACATCCGCATCAGTGACGCTGTCATCTCATCGGACAGTTCGCGCGTCAAAGTCCTTGTTATCCACACGAATGAAGAACTGATGATTGCGAGAGAAACACTCCAGCTGTTAAGCGCGGTAAACGCAAGCGGCCAGGAGCATTGATATTTGGAGGCGGCAAAATGTATTGTTGTGGATTATGTGCAAAAAAAACACCGTGCAATACCGCAGGACAGGATAACTTGCCTGCAAACTGCCCGTGCAACGAACCCGATATCAAAGAAAAGAGCAAGGTAGGTTATACCGGCGAGAATGGCAAGATTGCCGATGCGGCAGCCAGGACTGAATATGAGGGTTACTGCAAACGCACAAGACTGGAAGAGATCATGGAATTTGCCGAAAACATGGGATACAAACACATTGGCATTGCGCATTGCATCGGATTGAAAGAGGAAGCAGGCATCGCGTATAAAATATTCAAAGCCAACGGTTTTAAAGTAGATACAGTCGCCTGCAAGGCCGGAACGTTTTCGAAAAAGGAGCTCGGGCACGGAGACTTTCAGATAAACAAAGACTGGGAAGGGGTCTGCAACCCCATTGGACAGGCTTTGTATCTTGAAAAAGCAGGCTGCGAACTTGCTGTTATACTGGGGCTATGCGTGGGGCATGATACACTTTTCATCAAAAATACGAAGCTGCCGGTGACCTATCTGGTCGTCAAAGACAGAGTGCTCGGGCACAATCCTGTGCAGGCGCTCTATCTGTCTGAATCATATCTGAAAGCAAAGCTTTACCCGCCGACGAGGCAAAAAGGCAACATCTCAGACTGCCCAACGCAGCCTGCCCTCATTCATCCCGACTCTCTGGCAATGACGCACAAAGAACATTGAAAATTGTGCAGACCTTGCGGTAAGATAAAAAGCGCCTTTGCGGCAAACAGCTTGTTGCCCCCAAAGACGCCTTTTTCAACCTGTAAACGTCTTGATTATGATGATCCGCAGGCGTCTCCAGTTGTCTGCAAAAGGCAAATACGTTTAAAACAATGAGCTCTTGCGTATAGCTATTTGGTTTTTTTCAGCTTACGCAGCAACAGCATAACGCCTGTTCCGACAATACCGGCCCCCAGCACACCGATCAGAACACCGCCCCACACAGGAAACCCGTTTGCCTGGGTTTCAGATACAGCGGCCACATCCTGAACAGCCTCTTCTTCGTCAGCAGCCTTAAAAGTGGGTAGCGGGGTCTCCAAGACGGCTGCGCTTTCTGAAGGCAAAGCAGACGGTTCGGCTGAAAGGGTCGTCGTTTTGACGCGTGTGTATTCGCGTATATCCACATCGTTGGTGAAGGCTGGTGATGACACGCGGTAATCGATCCCCACGCGGTATTGATACACCGTATCTGGCGACAAGCCGGTATGTACATACGTTTGCTGCGATTTATCAATATCCGCGAGCTTGTGCAGGCCGCCGTCGTCCTTATAGACCACATATCCTTTGACTGTCCATGTAGCGCCATCTTGAGAACCGTTTTCTCCGGGCTGCCAAGTGAGTGTCACAGAGTCGGCGGCGGGTGTTGCCATAAGTTCTGTGACTGGTTTTAGCTGGCGCAGATAGTACTTTTCCATGCTCACAGTATCCTCAATCAGCTTGCGGTTTTTTGAGCCTGAAGACATATCGATAAAGTTAAACTCCACATTGATAAAATCATAGTTATGGTCATCGAAATTTGAAGGCAGTGAGGTCAAGCGGTTGAACATCACGTCCACCAGATAAAGGGTTGCCGCGTCGCCTATTGATTTGGGAAGAGAACCTAAACGGTTGTTTTTTGCAGTCAGCGTTTTCAGGCCATATCCTAAACCGGAAGGCAGGTTATACAAGCTGTTGTCTGAGACAGAAAGGTGCAGCAAGGCCGGGAGTGTGCATATGGCGGCAGGCAACGACTCCAGTTTGTTTCCGGAAAGATTCAATCTTTTCAAACCGATTATATTGGCAATATCCGAAGACAATGTAGAAAGCTTATTATCTGACAAATTAAGGTCCTGTAAGGGGGCCAGATCAAAAAGCCAAAGCGGGAGCGTGCTAATGCCGTTTCCGCTCAAATCCAGCTGTCTCCATGTGCCGCTGGGGTCTGTCATGGTATCTGGCAGTGTCTTGATGCTGTTTTTCGAGAGATCAAGGAATCGCAAATTGGGCGGCAGTTTGCCGGATGGCCATGAAGCAAGACTGCATTTTGAAAGCCTGAGGGTTTGAAGCGCACCCATGCCCGTCATAGACGGCAGATTCGTAAGATCATTTCTTGACAGGCTCAAGTAGGTGATATTCTTGCAGTATTGTACACCCTCAGCGTTTGCAATGTTTTTGTTTTCAAGGTTAACAGAACCGCTCAGCGCAGCCAAATCAGATTGATAAATCTCTTCCGCTGCGGGAACGCCGGTCAGTGTATGCAGCGCAGCCCGAAGGTTGGCATCAGGAATATTGACGACAAAGTCCAGAGGCGTTATCGGAAATGACGGTCTTGGTATAGGAATAAAGGTGGCCAAGGGAGGATGCTCAGCATAAACGGCGAAAGGCAGAGAGGACACAGCAAGTACAACAAAGATGACCGTCAATAAAAATAGCAGCTTTTTCATTGTCAACCCTCCTTAAAAAGAGCTCGTTAAACCGAAGGCAACAAACAGGATCATGTATCAAGATGCAAAGACACGGAAGAGAGATTATAACAGAAGAAGCATGAAATCAACTTCATTATACTGCGGACAAATTAAAAATCAAGCGGATTTTTTTGTGTGGAAGAAACATGAATAAAAGCACGTTGACAAACAAGTTGCCGGCCTTGACGGGCAAGCCAATCACCCCTATAAATCAAGTTGACAACCAGAAAAAAACCGGGATTTGCCGCAATATTGACATGCATTCAGCTGTGTATATAATAACATTACGGCAGGGTCGTAAAATATACTGCGAAATGCCGAACCAATTGGAGAAAAATATGATGATACGCGTTCATATCGTTGTCCGCGGCGATGTCCAAGGGGTGGGGTTTCGCTATTTCACCCAAAAAAGTGCACAGCTTTTTGGTATCAACGGCTGGGTT
>Ga0351840_1072_pt1 | contig 19017 bp, 18 predicted proteins | sample BONcelHFGM3001E5_FD_206883 | JGI IMG/M metagenome (GOLD analysis project Ga0351840, IMG submission 206883) | Enriched cells from coal bed in the Powder River Basin, Montana, United States - BONCAT cells FGM rep1 HSBNCT.FGM.300.1.E5 ... | reverse complement strand
CTGGTACCGGCTGCCTCACTCCAGTTTTCGTCTACGGGGCTTTTACCCTCTTTGGCTGTACTTTCCAGTACTCTTCGACTAACCTTCGTGAATGGCGTTATGCCGGCCCGCAACCCCGTCAACCCGAAAGTTCACGGTTTGGGCTCTTCCCCTTTCGCTCGCCGCTACTCAGGGAATCGATGTTTCTTTCTTTTCCTCCGGCTACTTAGATGTTTCAGTTCACCGGGTTCCCTCCCGCATGCTATGTATTCACATACGGGTGACCAGACATGACTCTGGCCGGGTTGCCCCATTCGGAGATCCATGGTTCGAAACCTGCTTGCGGCTCCCCATGGCTTATCGCAGCTTACCACGTCCTTCATCGGCTCCTGATGCCAAGGCATCCACCTTACGCTCTTTTTAGCTTGATTGTCTTTGATATCTTTATCTTTTCCTAAGACTAAGCTTCTTTCTTGAAATTGTATGATACACACTTTTGTGCATATCTTACCCTTTTCTTTAAAGCTTTTGCTTCTTAATTCTCTATGCAGTTTTCAATGTTCTTTTCAGGCACAAATAATGGCCTGCATGGCTACAAAGCCTTCATCCGCTTTGCCTCGCAGAATATCAGCTTTTGCTTGCTTTCGCCTTTTCTCGGGACGTACCCGCCGCTAGGCTTGGTGGGCTCAAGTGGACTCGAACCACCGACCTCACGCTTATCAGGCGTGCGCTCTAACCGGCTGAGCTATGAGCCCATACGTTCGGTGCGCTCACCCTATAGCAGCTGCTCTTTCCGCTCTGCTTCGCCTCGCGGCCACGCTGCCGTGCCCCTTTTGGCTTTTGCTTCGCGGGATGAATCCAGCTTGCTGGTGGAGATGAGCGGGTTCGAACCGCTGACCCCCTGCTTGCAAGGCAGGTGCTCTCCCAGCTGAGCTACACCCCCATACCTATGTACGCTTAGCCCTTGAAATCCTCAGCACTATATATCGATCGGCTCTTGTTTGTGTAAAAGCCCTTGATATTCTTTTTCTTACACCTTAGAAAGGAGGTGATCCAGCCGCACCTTCCGATACGGCTACCTTGTTACGACTTCACCCCAGTCATTGATCTCACCTTCGACAGCTGCCTCCATTGCTGGTTAGCTCACTGGCTTCGGGCGCTCCCAACTCCCATGGTGTGACGGGCGGTGTGTACAAGGCCCGGGAACGCATTCACCGCGACATGCTGATTCGCGATTACTAGCAACTCCGGCTTCACGTGGGCGGGTTGCAGCCCACGATCCGAACTGGGACCGGCTTTATGGGATTCGCTTCACCTTGCGGCTTCGCTGCCCTTTGTACCGGCCATTGTAGCACGTGTGTAGCCCAAGACATAAGGGGCATGATGATTTGACGTCGTCCCCACCTTCCTCCGAGTTGTCCCCGGCAGTCTCATTAGAGTTCCCACCTCTACGTGCTGGCAACTAATGATAAGGGTTGCGCTCGTTGCGGGACTTAACCCAACATCTCACGACACGAGCTGACGACAACCATGCACCACCTGTCTCTCTGCCCCGAAGGGAATCCATATCTCTATGGAGGTCAGAGGATGTCAAGCCTTGGTAAGGTTCTTCGCGTTGCTTCGAATTAAACCACATGCTCCGCTGCTTGTGCGGGCCCCCGTCAATTCCTTTGAGTTTCAGCCTTGCGACCGTACTCCCCAGGCGGGATACTTATTGCGTTTGCTCCGGCACGGAGGTTGTATGTCCCCCACACCTAGTATCCATCGTTTACAGCGTGGACTACCAGGGTATCTAATCCTGTTTGCTCCCCACGCTTTCGTGCCTCAGCGTCAGTTACAGTCCAGAAAGTCGCCTTCGCCACTGGTGTTCCTCCTAATATCTACGCATTCCACCGCTACACTAGGAATTCCACTTTCCTCTCCTGCACTCAAGCACAGCAGTTTCAAATGCACCCCCCGAGTTAAGCCCGGGAATTTCACATCTGACTTGCCATGCCGCCTACGCACCCTTTACGCCCAGTAATTCCGGACAACGCTCGCTCCCTACGTATTACCGCGGCTGCTGGCACGTAGTTAGCCGGAGCTTCCTCCTTGGGTACCGTCATTTTTTTCGTCCCCAAGGACAGAGGTTTACAACCCGAAGGCCTTCTTCCCTCACGCGGCGTTGCTGGGTCAGGCTTGCGCCCATTGCCCAATATTCCCCACTGCTGCCTCCCGTAGGAGTCTGGACCGTGTCTCAGTTCCAGTGTGGCCGATCACCCTCTCAGGTCGGCTACCCATCGTCGCCTTGGTGAGCCGTTACCTCACCAACTAGCTAATGGGACGCGAGCCCGTCTTTGTGCGATAAATCTTTGACCCCTGCTCCACTCAGAGCTGTGGTCTCATGCGGTATTAGCAGCCGTTTCCAGCTGTTGTCCCCCTCACAAAGGTTGGTTGCTCACGCGTTACTCACCCGTCCGCTACTAAGCACACCCGAGTAAACCCAAGTGTGCCCCGTTCAACTTGCATGTGTTAAGCACGCCGCCAGCGTTCGTCCTGAGCCAGGATCAAACTCTTAGTTTAAATTATTTCACTGCGTTTTAACGCAATGTATTAACAAACTTACTGTTTGCCCGGGCTCCTCTTCACAAACTTCTAGCTTTTCTTTATATAGTGCTGATTGAATTTTCAAGGTTCTTTTTGCGCTCCGCCAAAAACGGGCGCTCAAGTATATTATCAAACACGTTTCCACTTGTCAACGCTTTGTTGCCAACATTCCTAAACTTTTTGTTTTGTACGCTAAAAGAGCTTCTTTTGCTCTTTTTATTCATATTGTTTAAACGATTTCCCATAAATTGGCTTGCGACCGGCTTGCTTGTGCCCACATCTTTCTCTGCGCTTTGCCGCTTATCAAATATGATGCTTTTTGGCTGTTGATTTGTGTTTCCGTGTGTTTTATATGGCAAACATATATAAATGTATAAAGAATAATGACATTTTAAATAGAAGCACTGTCTATCCAAAAATAAAAAAAGGCATCATGTTGATCTTGCCTCCCCCGTCCCCGCCTGTGCGAACGTGAGTACCGCCACGCTCTGTGCCCCCGCGAAAAGAAGCATGCGTGCACATTCGGCTGCCGTCGCGCCCGTGGTCAAAACGTCGTCCACGAGCAGCATGCGCCCGTTTACCGGCGTGCATGTTTCAAACGCACCGTCCATGTTCTCCCGCCGCTGACGGATATCAAGCTTGGTCTGCGAGGGCGTGTTGCGCACGCGGCGCAGCACGTTCACATACGGCTTTTGCAGCAGCTGCGCGATGCCCTGTGCGAGCAGCGCCGCCTGATCAAAGCCGCGCATTTTTCGCTTTTTGCTATGCAGCGGCACATGGCAGACGCAGTCAAAAGAAAGATGTGCCGTGCACACGCTGTGCATCATCATCTCTGCCATATACTTTGAAAGCCAGCGCTTGCCCCCGTATTTATATTGCTGCACGATTGCCGCCGCTTCGTTTTCGTAGCGGTAAGGCGCGTATACGTCAAAGCCCTGCACATCGGCCCTGCCCGCCGAAAGCCGCGCCATGATATCCTGGCAGCCTGGGCAAAGATAAGCCAAAACGCCCTTTTCCGCGCCGCACACCACGCACAAGGGTATGTACGGAAACAGCACGTTAAGCAGCCGGTTCATCACATTGCCTCCAGCACCGCTTTTAGGTCACCTATCTCGTGGTCAAGCGTGGTGTAGCGCCCGCGTATGCGGTTGTTTTTCACCATATATTCCACCGTTGTTTTCTGCCCGATGATAATCACCTTCTCCATCGCGCGCGTCAAAGCCGTATAGAGAAGATTGCGCGTTAAGAAACGGCCGCCGCCCGCCATCAGCGGCATGATCACCACGGGGAATTCGCTGCCCTGCGATTTGTGCACTGTGACGGCATAGGCATGCTCAAGCTGTTCGAGTTCCCCGAACGTGTAGACGGCATCCCTGTTGTCAAAACGCACCGTGGCTTCTTTGGCGTCATTGTCGATGCGCATGATGCGCCCTAAGTCACCGTTGAACACACCGACCCCTTTGTGATTAAACTGTGCGTCGTCGGTATAAAACCACTCGAGCTCATAGTTGTTCTTGATCTGCATCACTTTGTCGCCCTCGCGGAACAGTGTATCGCGCACCTGTATTTCCGCGCGCGATGCAAGCCGCGGATTAAGCAGCTCGCGCAGTTCCATATTGAGGTTGTGCACACCGAGCAAGCCCTTTTTGACCGGGCAGAGTATCTGGGTGTGTTCGAGTATGTCGTATTTTTTGGGCAGCTCGCCCTGCGTCAGCAGTTTTTTGACGCGTTCTATGATCTGTTCAGGCTGATCCTCAGGCATGAACAGAAAATCTCCCGTGAGGTAGAATTCCGGCGGTTCGCCCCTGTTGACGCGGTGGGCGTTCTCGACGATGGTGCCGCCTTCCTTCTGGCGGTAAAAGCGTGTCAGATGCGAGACAGGAAAAGCCTCGCTGGCAATGATATCGCGCAGCACGTTGCCGGGGCCGACGGAGGGCAGCTGGTCGGCATCGCCCACGATCACGAGCCGCGTGCCGCTTGAAAGTGCCCGCAGCAGCGCACGCATCAAAAAAATGTCTATCATCGAAGCCTCATCCACGATGACCGCCTCGGCCTCAAGCGGGTTGTCCTCATTGCGGATAAAACGCGCCGCATTGTCGAAGTCCTCGTCTATGCCTGTGCCGTATTCGAGCAGCCGGTGGATGGTTCTGGCCTCGCGCCCTGTGGACTGCTCGATGCGTTTGGCCGCCCGACCCGTCGGCGCACAAAGCACCGTCGTGATACCGCTCTGCTCGAATATGCCCAGTATCGCTTTGATGATGGTCGTCTTTCCTGTGCCCGGCCCGCCCGTGATCACGGTGACCTGTCCGGATAGTGCCATCAGCACAGCGCGTTCCTGCTCCTCTGACAACGGCGCCTCTCCTAGATAGCGCGCATACGCCTGCGCGGCGTCTTTGATATTTATACGCGGCGCACATTTGGAGAGCATAAAAAGCCTTGTGGCCACATCGCTTTCTGTGATGTAGGCCGCCATATGGAACACGGCGGGCGTGCCCGCGATGAATTTCTGCGCGGTCTGCTCGGAGAGCGTCAGCGCGGCAAGCCGCGATTCTATCAGCGCTTCCTCTACGCCCAATGTCTTTGAAGCGCGGCGCAGAAGCTCCTGGCGCGGCAAGCAGGTGTGCCCGTCGTTCATGGCGCAGAGCAGCTCATGCTTGATGCCCGTATCGAAGCGGAACTGCGATGTTTTTTCGATGCCGATGGCGCCCGCTATCTTGTCGGCGCGTTCAAAGCCTATGCCTGCAATGTCGTCGATCATGCGGTACGGGTTTTCGCTGATCAGCATGGGCGCGGCTGCGCCGTAGCGTTCAAGCGCGCGGAACGCCTGACGCACCGAAAGCCCGATGTTTTGCAGGTCTATCACCACCTGCTTGACGCCCACATGCTCCGCAAAGCTCTGCGCAATGGCGGCGGCAAGCTTTTTGCTGATGCCCCGCACCTCGGCGAGCAGCTCCGGGCTGTGTTCGATGACCTCAAACGTATTCTCGCCGTATACGTCCACAATGCGCCCCGCGAGCGCGTCTCCCACGCCCTTGATAAGCCCGCTTGATAAAAACATGCGTATGGATTCGGCGGTGTTGGGCAGCCGCGTTTCCACGGATTTGACCGAAAACTGGCGGCCGTAAAGCCGGTGCTCCGTCCATGCGCCGAAAAGGCGCACGAATTCGCCCGCGTGGATATGCGGCAGACAGCCGACCGCCGTGGTGAGCGCGCCATTAAAATCAAGCTCCAGCACCGTCCAGCCGTTCTCTTCGTTGCGGAAAGTGACTTCCAGCACCGTGCCTTCGATACTCGTCATACATGCCTCGGGAAAATAATTTGTCAGGGATTATTGTACCACGAAAGGACGGCTTTGTCGCGGTGGGAGGCGAAAATACGTACGCTCACTCAATACCTTCAAAAAATGCGTTCATGTCCGTTTTGAATATTTTAGCCAGCGCAACCAGTTCACCGGCGCGGACATTCGCGATGCCGGATTCTATTTTTGCATAGGTTTCCCTTGAAATCTCGCAGCCGAGAACCTGCATTTGCGCGATGGTCTGCGACTGTGAAAAAAATTCTTGCTTGTTCGTTATCACGAACTTTTTTGGCTTGAACATATATTACAATCAGTATAACGAACAAACAGGGGTGTAAAGCAATGGATATAAACGAAATCAATACACAGCAGATCGCACGTATGCGGGAGAAAATAAAATCACTGCGCGAGGAAAAAGGCTGGTCGGTAAGCCATCTGTCAAAAATATCCGGCGTCAGTGATAAAACAATAAGAAACATCGAAAACGGCAGGAATTTTGGCATACTCAGCCTTTTTAAGCTGTGCCGCGTTTACGGAATAAAGCTGCCCGATTTATTCGGGAATTTATAATAAAAGTAAATGTGGTTTACGATTAACCCAAGCCATATCGCGCAGCGATATGGCCTTCGAAGGGATTCCAAAGGGATGCATCCCTTTGGCGGAGGCCTGGAGGCAGAGCCTCCAGAAAAAACCCTTAAAACTTATCTGCAATATCCAGCCGCTCCCACGGCAGGTCAAGATCCGGCCGCCCGAAATGGCCATACGCCGCCACCTGACGGTAAATGGGCGCGCTCAGCCCGAGTTCTTCGATGATCGCGCGGGGCCTAAGATCGCACACCTCAAGTATACGTTTGGCAAGCTTGGCATCGTCCGTCACGCCCGTGCCCAAGCTGTCCACATACACCGAAACGGGCTGCGCAATGCCGATGGCGTACGCCACCTCGATCTCACAACGCTCCGCAAGCCCCGCCGCCACAACGTTTTTGGCAATATGGCGTACCGCGTACGCCGCGCTCCTGTCCACCTTACTTGGGTCCTTGCCCGAGAATGCGCCGCCCCCGTGCCGCGCATAGCCGCCGTAAGTATCCACGATGATCTTGCGCCCGGTCAGCCCCGAATCACCCGCAGGCCCGCCGATGACGAACCGTCCAGTGGGATTCACATAAAATTTTGTATCGCTGTCGAGCAGCTCCGATGGGATCACGGCCTTGATAACGTATTCTATAATGTCCTCCCTGATTTGCTCCTGCGTCACATCCTCTGAGTGCTGGGCGGAAACCACCACGGCATCCACGCGCACAGGCACCGTGCCTTCGTACTCCACCGTCACCTGCGTTTTGCCGTCCGGCCGAAGATACGGCAGCGTGCTGTCCTTGCGCACCGACGCCAATTGCCGCGCCAGCCTGTGCGAGAGCGTGATGGGCAAAGGCATCAGCTCCTCCGTCTCACTGCACGCAAACCCGAACATCATGCCCTGATCGCCCGCGCCCTGATCGGGCCTGTTAACGCCCATCGCAATATCCGTTGATTGTTCACCGATAGAGGAGATCACACCGCACGTGTCTGCATCAAAGCCGAATTTGGCGCGTGTAAAACCGATATCACGCACCGTTGAACGCACGATCTGCGGTATGTCCACATAGCAGCTTGTCGTGATCTCGCCCATCACGAGCACCAGCCCTGTGTTAACCGCCGTCTCGCATGCCACGCGCGCCGCTGTGTCCTGCGCCAATATGGCATCAAGCACACTGTCGCTGATCTGGTCGCACATCTTGTCTGGATGCCCCTCTGTCACTGACTCTGAAGTAAAAAGTCTTCTCATTTTCGCTCTCCTTGTTTGTTTCCTTAAGAACTAATAAAAAACCCCGCACCTGCGAGGCCAAGATATAAGCTTCCTAAACCTCATCTTTCGGGAATTGGCACCTTGACGATCATGTCCGGTTGCCGGGTTTCACAGGGCCCGTCCCTCCACCACTCTTGATAAGGGTCTTTTATCGGCATGATTATATCACGCGCACCATTTGTTTGCAAACAGCTTTTTTAATTTTATCGGCGACAACCTACGCCGTTGCAAACCCGAAAATCATCCATACAAGCAATCCGGCAATACAGTTTCCAACGAAAATGATCGGCAGTGCGGTGCGCATGCGTATATCAAAGAATCCAGCGATCATGGAACCCGTCCAGACGCCCGTTGTGGGCAGCGGTATCGCGACAAATAATAGCAGCACCCATGAGCGGTACTTTTCCACCTTGCCGCCTTTTCGCAGCAGCCGATCGTGCTGCCAGTGCCCGAAACGATTGAGTATGCGTATCCTGCTTTTCATAAACCAGGCAAGCACGCGCCGCGTCAGCACGATGATCAGCGGTGACATGATCATAGACCCGAAAACCGCTATCACAAAGCAGACCCAAGCATCCATGCCCATGGCCAGCCCGACAGGAATAGCCCCTTTCAACTCAATGACAGGCACAGAAGAAAGCGCAAAAACAAAAAAATAGTCCCAAATTGTCAGCAAAAAAATATACCGCCTCGTTGTTGTATTAAGTTATTCTATAACAGAATCGGTTGTATCTGCAACAATTTTACTGATATAATAGCTATTATTTCGGAAAGGAACAGGCAGCATGAAACAGGTTCTTGGGTTTCTCCGGCGCGCTGATGAAGACCACGGCATGATCAGGAACGGCGAAACTTTGGCCGTCGGCGTATCCGGCGGCAAGGATTCTATGGCTTTGCTTTATGCGCTTCACCTCTATAAGAATTTTGCAAAATCAAGTTTTTCACTGCATGCCTTTACGGTAGACCTTGGGTTTGAAGGGTTTGACAGCGGCACAATATCTGATTACTGCAAAAGCCTCGATATCCCGTTCACGCTGATAAAAACACACATCAATAACACCGTGTTCAATCAGAGAAAAGAAAAAAATCCATGCGCATTATGTGCGAAAATGCGCAAAGGAACCCTTTTCACTCAAATCATAAGGCAAGGCTTAACGACCTGCGCTTTTGCTCACCACAGGGAGGACTGCCTTGAGTCTTTGCTGCTCAGCATGCTGTTTGAGGGCCGGATGCGTACGTTTTGTCCCGTCACATATCTTGACCGAATGGGCGTTAAGCTCGTGCGCCCCTTTATCTGCCTGCCTGAAAAAGAGATTTCAGCCGCCGTTGATAGGCATACCATTCCTGTCGTCAAAAACCCGTGCCCCGCTGCTCAATCAAGCAAACGCGAGCATACAAAAAGGCTGCTTGCGCAGATCTGCGAAAACAACCCTGATGCTCGGGAAAAGATGATGAGCGCAATCAAAAACGTATCACAGTATTCTTTATGGGGTTGACGGAAGCTCCAGCTTTAATAACGGCTGCTCGGTTGTATCCGCATAACCTTTGTCCTTAACCTCGAACACCAGGCCGATACGCTCAGAAATGCCGTCGACCCTTTCAAACGCAAGACTGTACAGGCCAAAAGTCTCCCCGTCGAGGATCACGTTTGTTCCTCTTTGGAAATAGCTTTGCGCATCATCCAAAGAAACCGAAGAACCGCCAGCCGGCATCATGTACACCACAAGAAATATCTTCCCCTGCTGCGGCATGTAAACCTCGCCTTGCGTATCATCTATTCTGTTTTGAAGGCTAGTCACAAACTTTTGAGAGTAATCAAAACTTCCTATGGGCGTTTGTATGGGCTCGACCGGGCTGCATGCAGCCAAAAGCAGACATACGCATGCCGCCATCAATATCGCTTTAATTATTGCTTTGCTTTTCATCACCAGAACATATCCTTTAATATATTTGCAAATATTTGTTTTGATCTTTTATGCGTTCCATCGATAATTATATATCAACCGCACCCGTGTATGCAACAACATAAACGCAAAAGAATTGTGCATTTGCCTGGTTTATGACATAATCGGCTCATGGATACAGCGAAAAAAGCGGCTATGCGTACTGCACAGACGCTCGGCTTTGATGATATACGCTTCGCACACGCAAAAGATACAGTTTGGCATTCCTTGCCTTTAATGCCGAACATGCTTATGCAGAACGCATCCTGCATCGCGGTTCTTTTCAAGGCCTATCGCCCGTCGGCAGCGGCTCCTGATGGCCTGATGGCGCTTTCGGCATACTATGCTGCCTCACATTTTGCGTATCATGCAGCAAAGGCGTTTACTGCTTATCTTTGCGGCCTTGGCTTTGGCGCGCTGCATACGTCCCGGCTGCCTGCCAAAGCGGCAGCTCTTCGCACAGGCGGCTGGCTCGGCGATAACGGATTTTATTACCACCCGACGCTTGGCTCACTCGTCTGTATCCAAACAGTACTGATCGAGGGTTTTTTGCCGGATCCGCCTTCAGAAAGCGCAAACTTATGCCTGCACTGCGGCGCGTGCAGGCGTGCATGCCCTTTTGGCGGTGTCGGCTGCCTTGAGCGCTGTGTACGCCGGCATAGCGATGCACTGATCCCGGAAGATCTGCGCATCGGTATCTACCAGCTTTTTGGCTGCGAACTCTGCCAGGCTGCTTGCCCTTTAAATCCGCAGCAAAAAGGCAGCCCGGTCTCTTTTTCCGTTGACGGACTTTTGACGGGCCAGCACACCGCCGCGCTTCAAAAAACTGCAGGCGCACTCATGGCACGTCCGCGGCGCATCGTCTCTCAGGCGGCGCTGTTTGCGGCCAACACAAAACAACAGCAATTTGCGCCCCTTATCTTCAACTGTGCGCAGAACGCAGATGAGCCCGTGCGGACACACGCTCTCTGGGCTTATCAGAAACTCATGCAGGGAGCACAAACATGATTAAACTTCATGCCTATGCCAAGCTCAACCTCTCTCTTGATATCAAAGGGAAAAGGGCTGACGGCTATCATGAGCTCGATTCCATCATGCAGAGCATCTCGCTCTATGACACGGTGGTCATCAGAAAAGCGGATACCGTTTGTGTTGCCATGGATGCAAGCGGCATTGAAGCTCAAAACAACAGCGCGCTTGCAGCAGCACAGGCGTTCATGGAAAAGACGGGCATCGCCGGCGCTCACATAAGCATCGAAAAACGTATACCCATGCAGGCCGGCCTGGGCGGTGCAAGCGCAGATGCGGCCGCCGTGCTCATTGGGCTTGACAGCCTATATGAAACAAACCTTTCGAAGGAGACGCTGGCCGCGCTCGGCAAACGCATCGGTGCGGATGTGCCCTTCGCTCTTACAGGCGGCACAGCGCGCGTGCGCGGCATCGGCGAAAATATCAGCCCTCTTTTTCCGTCTGCTTTCATGCACTATGCCGTGGTCAAGCCGTACGCAGGTGTTCCCACCCGTGAGGCTTACCGCAGATACAAAAAATCTGTGCCGCTGCGCATGGGATCGGTGGAATATGCCGTTTTAAAGGGAGATGTCGATTTGTTTTTGCGTTTTGCGGGAAATGCACTCGGGATCCCGGCTTTGGCCATTTCCCCGGAAATCCTGCGCGCAGCCGATGCGCTGCTGGCGGCGGGCGCACTGCGGGCATTGATGAGCGGGTCGGGCAGCTGCATGTTTGCACCCTTCTCATCATGGAAAGAAGCGCAGTCTGCTGCAGAACGTGTCAAAGGCAACTTTGAATTATGCATGGCCTTAAGCCCGTGTGGGCAGGGGGTAAAAATCGTGGAAAACGGAGGCAGTCCATGAGCTTGTTTACGGAAACACTTGTCGCGCGGCTTTCACAAATGAATCTCACACTTCAGCCTGCGCAAACGGCTTTGTGCGAAGAGTACTTCCGCCGCGTGACAGAAGCCAACGCGCATCTTAACTTAACACGCATCACAGAGCCGGTACAGGCCGCGCAGCAGCATTTCGCAGACGCCATGTTTATTTGCTCAGTATGGGATATTCCGCAGCAATGCCGCATGATCGACGTTGGCACAGGCGCAGGCTTTCCCGGCGTGCCGCTGCTGATACTGCGTCCCGATATCCGCATGACACTGCTCGACGCTTCCGGCAAAAAAACGGATTTTGTCCGCCGCACACTCGAGGCTTTAGGGCTTGGCGCAGAGATTATCTGCGGACGCGCCGAAGAACTTCGCGACATACACGGCAGCTATGACGCTGCTGTATCCCGCGCCGTCTCGCCGCTCAGAATACTTCTTGAGCTTTGCATACCGCTGCTCAAAACGGGCGGCATGCTCGCTTCATGGAAGGGAGAACAACACGCGCAGGAGTGTGATGAGGCAGCCGGAGCGCTTGAGAAACTCGGCTGCGCCATAAGCGCGAGCCATCCCATCGGCCGGGGCGCGCTGCTGCTGATAGAAAAGCAAAAACCTACACCGAAAGACTATCCGCGCAGGTTCTCCAAAATCAAAAACAACCCGCTTTAGATTTTTTCCTGTTTCAGTTCATATCTGTAGGTGCGGTAGGTGCGGTAATGCTTGCCGCCGATACGTTCTACGCCGAGTCTTGACTGTATGTTTTCTTCGTCTATGCATGACGCTTCGATAAAGGTATGGCCGGTTCTCGTCCAGTCCTTGTAAGCTTCTATGTACATGGCATAATTGACGCCCATGTTTTGATAGCGCCTGTCCACCATCTGCACGATCGCGCGCGCACCTGTGATTTTGCGCTTGAAATAAAGATATTTTGCCCATCCGAAAGGAAGGATCTTACCTTTCATGCGGCGGAGCACCTGGTTAAAATCCGGCAAGACCACCATAAAGCCAATGGGCTCATCCCCCTTGCGCACGATATAACAATAATGTCCGTCATAAAACTGCACAAGGCTTTTAAATTCGTCTATCACGGCTTTGAGCGAAGGCACGGCCAAATAGTCCCAATGATCCGGTACGCTGTTGTCAAGTATTTTCTTGATGGCCTTGGCTACGCCGACGATGTCTTTATCGTTGAGCTTATCAACGCGGAAACCGCCTTTTCTTTTCGCGTATTCAACAGCTCTTTCATGGCGTTTCGCATCAAAGTTTTCTGGATGCAAAAGATATGCATAGTGATCATCGTTTTTGACAAACCCGTAGTTTTCCACCAGCTTTGGATAGTATTTTTTGGTGTAGGCATTGAGAAGTACCGGAGATCCTCCGCCCATCACTAAAAATCCCTTGCGGTCATCCCCGTTAGACGGCGAAATCGGCCCGATGACGCGTTCCATGCCTTTTTCCCAAATCCAGCTTAATGAAGCATCCAGCAGCGCACTGCAAGCCTTTGTGTCGTCGATGCACTCAAACATGGAGAAAAAACCCTGTTTAAATCCGCGCGCCTCATTCAATTTTTCATCGATTCCCACAAGTATACGTCCAGCAGGTTTTCTTTTTTTGTATACCAGGAAAAAAGCCTGTTCGCCGTTTTCAAAAAGCGGATTGCCTTTGCCAAAAAGCATTTTTTTTGTATCGCTTTTTAAAGGTGCGACCCAGTCTTTATCATCCTTATAGAGTTTAAATTCTAAATCGATGAATTTTCGAAGGTTTTTTTTATTCTTTTCCAGTAGTTTTACCTCGTACATACTCTCACTCCGGTTGTCGATAGTTAGTCTATGATACAATGCCGTCATAGAATCGTACAATAGCCAAAAAGCCGGATGATATAAAGAATAGCAGCACAATGTTTATGTTTTCGACATTTTTCGCGTTTTGGGTGTATTTTTAAGAAAGAAGCGGCGGCTGACCTGGCCTTTTCCCCCACATCCGCCGGCTGGGCATTTTGCTCTTAAGGCACATGCCTCCCCACGAATCTGCCTCTCGAAGGTTTCCCTCCGGCCGGACTGACTGCTAAACCGCGCCATGCTCACCGGAAATGCTCCGGCTTACGTGGGTCGTTTTGCCCGCGGCTGGCATCGACTTTCAGCCACAGACCCGCCGCTTCACTGCCGATTATAAGGCCGGCCAAGATTCCTTGTCAATCATGTGCGTTATTGCTTTATTCGGCTCACATGCTATAATTGTTCTGTATTCGATGACGCAAAGGTATAAGGCCGCGCAAACAAGGAGATTTCCATGCCGTTACTCAAATTCATCTGCGAAGACTGCAGGCATATATTTGAAGAGCTCACGTCGGCAGACAAAAGACCCCCGTGTCCTCAGTGCGCTTCTCAGAATACGGCGCGCCACTATCAGGGTAAATGCTATTTCGGCGGCGGCAAAGGCGGCGGCGGGTGCAGCGGCGGCAGCTGCAGCAGCTGCAAAGGCTGCGGCCACTAAACTTATTTAGGAGCAGCGATGCACGAAGGCCACAGACAAAGGCTTATGGCCAGATTTGAGAGAGAAGGTTTTGAGGGCTTCGCGGAACACGAGATCCTCGAATACCTTTTGTTTTTTGCTCTTCCGCGCGTGGACACCAACGCCCTTGCACATGATCTGTTAAAAACTTTCGGCAGCCTTGCAGGCGTGCTCGAGGCAGATACCAAGGATTTGGCAAGGATAAGCGGCATCGGCAAAAAGGCCGCATCTTTTCTGTCTATGCTGCCTGATGCTTACCGCGCTTATGAGCGAAGCCGTCTTGGAAAGAGGCCGGCAATCCGCGCGATAAAAGATGCCTGTGCGTTCGCGCGCACGTTGCTGTTCGGTAAACCCTATGAACAGTTTTATATGATTTGGCTCAATACCCAAAACCGCGTGATCCATTGCGAAAAGCTCTCAGAAGGCAGCATCAGCGAATCTCCGGTTTATATCAACCGGATCGCAGCCGCAGCTCTGCGCCACCATGCCGTCAAATGCATCATCGCGCACAACCACCCCGGGGGCAGCGTCCAGCCGTCGGCAGCGGATATCCGCACCACGCACGAAATATTGAACACGCTCAACACACTCAGTATCCATCTTGTTGATCACATCATCATCAGCGATAACGAGGCTTTCAGCTTTCAGGCTGATTCATTGATGGGCAGCAGCCAAACGCACAGCAGCGAGGCTTACGCAGCGGAATACATGTCCATAAGGCAGTTTTCCTCGTTTATGTCAGAACTTAACGTTAGAAAACAATAAGATTGATCATACTAGAGAAACACTGCTTCAAAAAAACACTGCCGGATTGGCAAGTTGGTTTTGCATCATAAAAGAAGCATAGCTGCCCCGGCAGCAGCGCATTTTCACGTTTGCTTGACGCGGCGGAACAAAACTAACGCTGAAAGAACGCAATACCGCATGAATCAGAGTTTCTCTCGCAACAAAAACGGAGGTCAGCCATGACACTGAGTTTCAAAGCTCTTGAACAGCCGGATGCCACAGTGATATCAAGCATCCTTGATATTGAACAGCAGGCGTTCGGCGACGGCGCCCTGAATGAATATGTGGTGGTGCCTATGCTGCGATATGGCAAGGTATATGCCGCTCTGGATGATCAGGGATATGCTGTGGCCTGCGCGTATTTTATGCGCAGCATGGACGATACGGACACGGCCTATCTGCTAAGCGTGGCTGTTCTTCCTGCTTTCCGCGGCCAGAACGTGGGTACGGCGCTGTTAGAATATGCGCTTTCCCATATCAAAAAACTGGGTATACTGCGCGTTCGGATTTCGGTGGATCCAGCAAATGTCGACGCGCTTTCTGTATACCGGGAACAGCTTGGTTTTTCTGTCGTTGACACCGTGCAGGACGAATTCGGCCCTGGAGAGGACAGGCTTGTGATGAGCAAAAACCTATGATTTTTTAACGCTGACTATAACGCACGCCATCAATAGCCAAACACACCATCAGTCATTTTCCGGCCTTACGAAGAGATGCGCAAAGCTGGCGCATTGAGCCTTCATGTTAGGCTGCTTGGCTGTTTTCTGATATAATGGAAAAAACACGAAGGAGCGGTTATGAGACTTGATAAGTTTTTAAAGGTATCGCGCATCATCAAACGCCGTACCGTAGCGGGCGAGGCATGTGAGAGGCAGCGCGTTTTTGTCAACGGCAACCCCGCCAAACCGGGCAAAGACGTAAAACCGGGCGATACAATAGATGTGCATTTTGGCACCAATACGCTTAAGATAAAAGTTCTCTTGATCACGGAAACCGTGCGCAAAGAGGAGGCTGGCAGCATGTACGAAGTCTTGGAGGAAAAGAGCCGTGCCTAACGTTTGCGGCATCGTTTTGGCAGCGGGCGCTTCAACGCGGCTTGGCGAGAACAAGATGTTCTTACGCATCGGCGGTAAATATGTGCTGGAACGCACGCTTGAGGCCTTTGAGGAATCTGGTTGTTTTTCGCGTATCGTCATTGTTTGTCAGCAAAAAGACCAGGCTGAAATTCAAATGATCGCGCAGCGTGTCCTGCAAGTGCCGTTCGTGCTCGCAGAAGGCGGAGGCGAACGCCAGTATTCGGTGGAAAACGCGCTTGCGGCCGCAAAAGGCTCGGATCTCGTCGCAGTACATGACGGCGCGCGCTGTTTTGTTTCACCGCAGACCGTCCGCCTGTGCGTGGAAAAGGCCATCGAAACAGGCGCGGCGGCGGCGGGCATGCCCACGCAGGACACCATTAAAACCATAAGCGGCGGCTGCATCACAGGAACGGTTGACCGCGAGCACCTCGTCAATATACAAACTCCCCAAGTGTTTTCATATATGCTGCTCAAGCGCGCACATGAGCAGGCGCGTGAGGACGGCTTTTTGGGCACGGATGAATGCAGCCTTGTCGAGCGGCTTGACATTCCTGTAAGCTTTGTCGAGTCGGACAAACACAACATCAAGATCACGACACAGGAGGACGTTTTGTACGGGCGTTTGATAACAGGCGAGAAGCTGCGCACAGGACAGGGCTATGATGCTCACAGGCTTTGCGAGGGCAGGCCGCTTATTTTGGGCGGCGTGCATGTGCCGCACACACACGGGCTTTTCGGCCACAGCGATGCTGATGTGCTTGTACATGCAATCATGGATGCGCTTTTGGGCGCGGCGGCGGCCGGCGATATCGGCAGGCATTTTCCCTGCACGGACGAAACTTTGGGTGCAAGCAGCCTGTATCTTCTTGAGCGTACGCAGGATATCATCGTCCAAAAAGGGTTTGGCATCATCAACATTGACGCCACCGTGGTGATGGAACAGCCAAAACTCTCTCCATATATCAAGCAAATGCGAAGCAACATCGCAGCGGCGCTTGGCGTCAGCTTAGAGTCCATCAGTGTCAAGGCCACAACCACCGAGGGCATGGGTTTTGAAGGGGCCCTTGAGGGAGTGTCCGCTATGGCTGTCGCCACGATATCGGGATAACGCGCTTGCTTTTTTGGCATTTCTATATCATAATGATGACGCATCAACAGCAGGGAGTAAACAGATGGACTTGATTCAGGCAGAAAAAAAATGGCGGAAAAAATGGGAGGAGTCGGGGCTTTACCGATTCGATAAAAGCCGCGCCCACAAAAAGAAATACATACTTGAGATGTTTTCATACCCTTCAGGCGCCCGGCTTCACCTCGGGCATTGGTACAATTACGGCCTTTCTGACACCTATGCGCGTTACATGCGTATGAGAGGCTTTGAAGTTTTCCAGCCCATGGGGTTTGACGCCTTCGGTCTGCCCGCTGAAAACTACGCCATCAAAACCGGCATCCATCCTGAGGATTCGACGCTCACCAACATCGACACCATGGAAAAACAATTAAAAGAGATGGGTGCGATGTTTGACTGGGATTATGAGATCAAAACATGTTTGCCCGATTATTACAAATGGACACAGTGGTGCTTTTTGCAGCTTTATAAAAGCGGCCTTTCGTACCGCAAGGAAGCACCCGTCAACTGGTGCGACTGCTGCAACACCGTGCTGGCCAACGAACAGGTCACAGACGGCGGCTGCGAGCGCTGTCACACGCCGGTCATACGCAAAAACTTAACGCAGTGGTTTTTCAAAATCACCGATTACGCGGAAAGGCTGCTCCAAAACTTAGAGAAGCTCGACTGGCCCGAAAAAACAAAGATGATGCAGCGCAACTGGATAGGAAAATCCGTGGGCGGCGAAATCACGTTTACGCTCGAATCTGGGGAGACATTCAGCGTTTTCACAACGCGCGCCGATACGCTTTACGGCTGCACCTACGCCGTTTTTGCGCCCGAACATCCGCTCACGCTCAAAATCACGAAGAAAGAACACCAAAAAGCCGTTGAAGATTATATCGCCGAAGCCGCGCGCGCCAGCGAAATTGACAGGCTTTCTGCAACACGTGAAAAAACAGGCGTGTTCACCGGCGCGTACGCTATAAACCCCGTCAACGGACGGCGCATACCCGTCTTTGCGGCTGACTATGTGCTTGCCACCTATGGTACAGGTGCAGTCATGGCAGTGCCCGGGCATGACGAGCGCGATTTTGAGTTCGCCCAAAAATACGGCTTGCCCATTGAACGCGTCATCAAAGGCCATGCGGGTGAGGACGACACACTGCCCTACACCGGCTACGGCGTGATGGTCAACAGCGAAGATCTCTCCGGCCTGCCTGCTGAGGAAGGCAAAAAAGCCGTGATCGAAAAGCTTAAACAACAGGGCAATGCTGATTTTAAGATCAATTACAGGCTGAGGGACTGGCTGATATCGCGTCAGCGTTACTGGGGCACACCTATACCCATCATTTACTGTGATAAATGCGGCGAAGTACCCGTGCCTGAGGACGATCTGCCGGTGACGCTGCCTTACGATGTTGATTTCACGCCGGACGGCACATCTCCGCTGCTCAAGTCCGAGTCGTTCATGCACGCGAAGTGCCCGAAGTGCGGCGGAGCAGCGCGTCGTGACGCGGACACCATGGATACGTTCGTGTGTTCGTCGTGGTATTTCCTGCGCTATCCGGACAACCGCAATGATAATGCCCCGTTTGATACCGCGTGGATCAATAAAATGCTGCCTGTCGACAAATACGTGGGCGGCGCGGAACACGCGTGCATGCACCTTTTATACGCACGCTTTTTCACAATGGCCCTGCATGACTTGGGCTACTGTGATTTCGAAGAGCCCTTCACATCGCTGGTGCACCAGGGCGTGATCTTAGGCCCGGACGGCGCCCGCATGAGCAAATCCCGCGGCAACGTGATCTCTCCCGATGCCTACATCAGACAGTACGGCAGCGATGCGCTGCGCATGTACCTTGGTTTCGGGTTCTCCTATATAGAAGGCGGCCCCTGGAACGAGGATGGCATCCGCTCGATACATAAGTTCTTAGAGCGCGTCGAGCGCACGGTGCTGCGCCTCAAAGATGTGGAAACCTCAAGTGATGAAGGCAAA
>Ga0351840_1071_pt1 | contig 19125 bp, 18 predicted proteins | sample BONcelHFGM3001E5_FD_206883 | JGI IMG/M metagenome (GOLD analysis project Ga0351840, IMG submission 206883) | Enriched cells from coal bed in the Powder River Basin, Montana, United States - BONCAT cells FGM rep1 HSBNCT.FGM.300.1.E5 ... | reverse complement strand
GTTGCAGGTCCTGTTTATATCGGTTCTGGCCTTCAACCATCTCCACCACTTTTTGGCATAGTTGCAATAACCTCTCCAGGGTTTCCGGAAGCATCGGCTCGGGCTCAACCAGGTGTACCAACTCTCTATCCAGTTCAGCCCGGTGTGCCGAGATGAGCTCTTCCAACTCCTCCGCTTCCAAACGGAGGTTGCGCACTGTTTCTGCCATGTGGACCAGTTCTCGATGCCTAATGATCCAGGAGCGCATTTCTCTGGGAGACAACGGGACTATACCGGTGGCAGACCAGAGTTTCCGCCAGTCCTCCTGGACCTGATCTAACTGCTCCTGGAGATTGGTTATCTGGTCCTCCAGCTGTTTAAGGTTTTTCTCAAACTTGACCTGCTCTGACACCAGAGCCGCCTGGGTGGCCACCCGTTTAGATTCCCGGCGAAGCCGGTCGGCTACCAAGTCGCTGGTAGCTACGCTCTTCTCGTAGGCCTCGGGGAGATCATGATCCGGAGCATAAGACCTCTTTTCCGCAGTGATATCCTGCCGGTCCAGCCATTCCAGGCGAAGCAGCTTCCAGCCATAGTCCCGCCGCTCCCTGGCGCTCGCCAGTTCAGCCTCGCTGGGCACTTCGCCCGTAAGCTGCAGTTCAGCCAATTGCCGGGTTATTTCTCTCAGGCCGGCCTGGTGTTCATTGGCTTTATCGGCCACACCAGACCTGGCTGTATTGAGACCCTGCATCTCGGTCTCAAAGCGCTCCACGGTCTCATCCCCCGGGATGGCCAGGGTTTCGAGATCTTCCAGTAGACCGGACCAGAGGCCGAGTTTCTTGAGATCGACCTGAGCCTGCTGGGTGGTTTTATTCAATTCCTTCTTGACCTTGCGGTAAGCCTCTTCCATCTTGCCTTGGCTCTTGGCTCGCTCCATCGCCTGCTTGAGGTTACCAGGATCCCCCGGGTCCATAATGGCATCCCGTTTTTTTCTAGTCTCCATCAACGTGCTCTCGGCTTTATCGATCCGTTTTACCGCTTCAGCTACCCGCACAATCAGGGCTTGATGCTGTCCGGTCAAAGCCTGAATCTGGGTGCGCTGCGCTGCCGACAAACGCCTGCCATGAGCGTCTTCGATTGCCTGACCAGGATAGAGGTCCGCCAGCAACAACTTGGCATCGGCCTGCAGTTGTCGTACAGTTCCTTTAAGGCCGGGCAGATCCTGGGCTGCCTTTTGGTAGGCTCCTGACCGATGGTATATCGCCGTGATGGCCTGGTCTTGACTAAGCAATTCTTGCGGTACGCTAAGACCATCGAGTTCTTCCTCCAGTCCCTTCTTGTCGCTGGTGGCACGCTCCAGACTTTCTTGGGCCGATTTCAGCTTACGCACCGACTCTTTCCTGGTCTCGGTGAACTCCAGATTGAGAAGCACTACACTGCCCAGGTTTTTCTGCCTGAGAATCAAGGCATCTCTTTTCGCAATCTTGGGGATCACCTGATTCAAGCGTTCCAAGCGGCGTTTTTCTGCGGAGGCATCTCCCAGGTCACCGGAAATCTTATTCAACTGGAGGCGATGGTCTCTCAATTCCTGGTCTTTCTCTATCCAGTCGCGGCTCCGCAATGAATGGTCTGAAACCATCTTCTTATGGACAGCATATTCGGAAATAGCCTGATTGATGACTTGAAGTTGGCCTCGAGGCAGGAATAAGGATCTCGCCTTAACCTCCAGTTCTTGGATAACCCCCCGGAGGTCGGCTGTGCCCAGGCCTGCGGCGAACAGGCTCTGACCCAGCTCACCTCCGCCTCTGAGGATATCTTCACCGCCGCTGACCAGAGCATGGTGGTCTATGCCAAACATGCTCTGGAAGACCTGCCTATCAATCCCATGCAAATAATTCCTGAGGATGTCGTCGTCCAGGGGGTTCCCTTCGGGAGTCAGTACGGTGTTGGCGCGGCCTTTGCGCCGGATAAAGGAAAGTTCTTGTCCGGCGGAATTTCTTAGCGTGCCGCCAATTTTCAATTGCTGGAAATCATGAATAAAATTGTCGGGGGAGTTGTGCTCGATGCCGAACAGCCATCCGGTAAGAGCGCGCAGAGAGGAACTCTTGCCTGCTTCATTGGGGCCATAGATGATCAGCATGTCTGTTTGGTTACCGGTAAAATCCAGGTTGAGGTCGGTAAAAGGCCCGAACGCTATGAGGTGCAGGTTGAGAATTTTCACTGACCGGTTCCCCGTTTGAGAAGATGGGCCAGGAGCAGGTGTCTGACATCCCCCATAGCTTGGCGGTAGGTTTCTCGATCGTCAAGTTTGATTGCCTCCTCACCGAACTTCATCTCGGGGGGGAGTTTGCGGTGCAGGTCGTCAAATTCCCGCTCCAAATCGTCTAAGAGACGGTCATTGACGCTGAGGTCTTGGATGCTCCGGAGCAGGCCGCCCAATGCATCCTGCCTGGTCAATATCTCTTCCAGGTTGACCTCGGTGGTGGTCTCGAACAGGATTTTTTCCAGCCAGATGTTCCCACCTCTCAGGTCTGTGGATAGGGTGCGGATCTCGTTAGCCCAGTGCTCCGGTTGCGTGGAAAGCTCCAGATGGGCGCCGCAGGAGCCGTGTACCCTGAGGCGTATGGCCAGGGGACAGTCAATCCCTTTAGCAGCCTCGGCCGCCAGATTCATGAACACCAGATCGAGAACCTCTGGGGCGTTTTCTGTGCCGCTGGCATCCACCTCACACCTGACCCACCGCAAGACATCCAAATCAATATGGTCGACGGCGGTCACTTTCCCATCGTCCACGGTCACCACTGTGCAGCCTTTGGGGCCGGTTTCCCGGATGTGACGCCCCTGGATGTTGCCTGGATAAACTACCCAGGGGTCCTGGTGCAACACTTCCCGTTGATGCACATGCCCCAGGGCCCAGTAGTCATAGCCTTTGGCCAGCAAATCTTCCAGGGTGCAAGGGGCATAAGTCTCATGGCCGGGGCGCCCATCGGCGCTGGTATGCAGCAGGCCGATATTAAAGAGATCAGGGCGGGGAGGTGGAAACTTGACTGCCAGATTTTCCGTTGCGGCCTTTGTATAAAATCCCTGGCCATGCACCACCACTCCCGGGTTTTCCAGAATCATGGATTCCGGGGCCTGGTGAGAGGGCCTGAAGACATTATCCGGCAGGCGCAGATGTTTGGTCATGTGGCTGGCGGCGTCGTGATTGCCGGAAATGAGAAAGACCTGAATGCCCGCCTCCCGTAGCCGGGACATTTGGGCCGTGAAAAAGAGGCCAGTATTGTAATCTTTCCAGTCGCGGTCGTAGAGGTCACCGGCAATGAGGACGAAGGCCACCTCCTCGGCCAGGGCCAACTCCACCATGGCTTTCAAGGCCTGGCGGGTTGCCCCCCGGATCTCCTCCACCGGGGCTCCGGGATATTGCTGCAGGCCGATGAGAGGACTATCAAGATGAATGTCAGCCGAGTGAATAAACTTGAACATGTCTTCACCTTAGGTGGTTGCGGGCCATAGCCTGGCGTCCCCGTTTTTTCCGGCCGAATCTCTGTGGTCGGGGGTGACCGGTAACGGTCTCGATTTGGAGCAACTCCAGAATGCTAACAAATTGCTGCTCTTTATCGGTTAAGGGTCTCGCAGCATTCTTCCAGTCCAGGAATTACATTTCGTTGCAAAGTTCCCCTTAACCATGATACTGCTTCTTTAAGCTTCATCCGCGCCTCCCAAGTCTGCGGTGTTTCTCGCAAAATCACCTTAGCACAGGAACGTCGATGAAGCTTAATTTTTTTCTAAAACCTAACCCCAAAGAGACTTTTGCGGGAGGCTCAAAGGTGAGGAGAATTTCCAGATGGCGGTAAGAGCTGCTGAATTGCTGGCCGCAGGTTTGGGATTACCCCTCTTGAGACAAGCGGTAGATATGACCTTTGGAGTATGGGCATTGGATTCCGGGGACAGGGAAGATGGACCTGGTAAAAACCTTGCGGGGGACGAAGGCTGTTCCAGGAAGGACGCTTACCCTGGCAAGGGGAAAAGAAGAATGGCCTATGGACTCTGCTCAGCAAATCATGTATTTATTATGAATGTCTGAGCTTTTAAACAAGCCGGTATATGAGGACATGAGTCTCCTGATCTTTCAGGAGGAATTTCGGACCGAGAGTGATTGTAGGAATTGGTTGTATTCGACACGTTGGCCTCATGGTTTTCGATGCCCTCGCTGCAATGGAGAGGAATACTCTTTGCTCGTGCGTAGAAATCTTTATCTTTGCAAAGCCTGTCGATACCAAGCATCACTCACCGCCGGAACCATATTGCATAAGACCAAGACCCCGCTGTTGAAATGGTTTTGGCTGATATATCGCATGGCCACTTCTAAGACTGGAGTTTCTATTGCCGAAATGCAGCGGGAATTGGAAATTAAGGACTACAAAACCATTTGGGTGATGGCCCACAAAATCCGCAAAGGCATGTCTGACCGAGATGCTCATTATCGGCTGGCCGGCTTGGTTGAGGTGGACGAATCTTTCTTTGGGCCGGCATTTCCGGGCAAGCGGGGACGAGGGGCCGAAAGGAAAGCCCTGGTGATCGTTGCAGTCTCGACATGGGTGGACAGATCGGGAAAAGAAAAGCCAGGTTTTGCTCATGCCTTTGTGGCCAATGATGCAACTGCCAATACCATAGAAGGACTTTTGCGAAGGCTGAGCGTTCCGGAAGATGAGATTGCGCCCTTGATCACCCAAATAAGGACGGACGGGTGGAGGAGCTATCAAGTGGCCGCCAAGGAATTGGAGATTGTGCATCATCGTGCGATTCTGAGAGACCCGAAGGATTCGATGAAGCTGCTGCCGTGGACGCACCGGTTGATCGCCAATGCCAAAGCGGTTATATCCGGCCCTCACCGTGGGGTATCGGAAAAACATCTTCAACGGTACCTGACAGAAGTGTGCTATCGATTTAATCGTCGTTTTTGGGAACGTCAATCTTTCCATCGTCTACTCAATGCCTGTGCATCAACCAATACAATTACCCGAAACGAACTCATAGGCCGAAAAATTGCTGAGCAGAGTCCATAGGCCAAAGAAGAATAAGGCAATCCGTGCCGACTGGCACGGATCGCACGGATGGATTCATCAGGGTTTGTGCCCGCAAATACTGTTTCATCCGTGCCAGATCCGGGCCAAAACCGGGCAGCAGCCAAAAATAAAAGGCGTAACCCATTGGAATTACGCCTAAAATACAAATATGGTGCCGAAGGCGGGATTTGAACCCGCACGGGTATTCCCCACCACCCCCTCAAGATGGCGTGTCTACCGGTTCCACCACTTCGGCACGTGGGTGATCATTTGCTTGGGGGTGCGGCCGGTCCCGGCGGCTCGGGCTGGACCGGGGCGGCCGGCGCCGGGGTGGCCGGTGTGGCTGGGGCCGATTGGGGAGCCGCCGGCTTTCCCGCCCCTTGCATCACCGAGGGCGCTTGCTGCCGGCCCATAAAGGTCAGGCCGAGGGAGGTGCACATAAAGAGTATGGCGACGATGGCGGTGAGCTTGGCCAGGAACGGAGCCGCCCCGGTGGAGCCGAAGACCGTCTGGCTGGAGCCGCCGAACGCCGCGCCGATGCCGGCGCCCTTGCCGTGCTGCAAGAGCACGATGGAGACCAGGGCCAGCGATACAATCACATGAATGACGATGACGATGGTATGCATATCAATTGTATAATATAGGAAAAACCTTGCCCGGGCGCAACCCTTTTTGTCGCGTAATGTCCTAATTTGAGGCGTCGGACTATCACCGTGAGGAAGGGAGAGACGAGAAAAAACTATATAAGGTGGCCCTTGGTCAATCCGTATTTTATACCACCCTCCCAATCTTCCGTTAGAAAATCACGAACCAGATTAAAAAGATGCCCAACCGCATCCTCGTATATAGGGTTTTTTACGTAACTGTCGAGGTATCTGAATTCCCTATCAGTATTTTTTTGCTTTCGCAGAACATAAATTTGGTCGATTTTAAACTTACGCAAATTCACTGACTCAGTTAATTTAAGCCACTCCGCCACAACGATATATAAAGCATTTGGATTACGGTACTTCAATTGTTCCGCTGCCGTCGAGGCATCTTGAAGCATGGTTTTATCAAGGTAAGTTTTACATTCCACCGCTACTGCTGGTAAATCCCATGTTTCTTTTTGCGCCGTTGCCTGCCCAAAGCACTTGAAATCGGCTCCCAGCCTCACGCCTATAGCAAAGTCATGATCTTTCTTTTCAATCAATACCTTCGGCGTGGCCAGCATAGATTTATAGCTGTTTGATTTGAAAAATAAATCTTTAAATGTGTGAGATTTGCCAATTAAGGCATATTCGGAAAACTCAGCAACCAAATCGTTAAAGAGGTAATACATAAACTCTTCAAGGACAGAGGAATGAAGGTTAGAGCGGGAATCAAACTGTTCTGCGTATTTTTGTTGGTCTAAAAAGTCCTTGTAGCTGTTCAACAGCTTGGTGCGCTTTTTCAAAATCGCTGAATCTGAATCTGCCTTTGCTAAATGTGGCCCTTTTAGTGCAGTGTTGGCTTGTTTCCACTGGTCATAGCGCACTCGTATTTCAGTAAGGTACTTACGAGATTTGGCGTCACGATATTTAGTTCGATGCTTTTCTTTTTGTTCTAAGTTGTTCCCGTGGACAAACACTGTTCACTCCTAATAAGTTGTTTTAATACGTGGCAGGCCAAGGCTTTAGCAAGAAGAGGGGGAACTGCATTTCCAATTTGGTTGTATTGGCAGAGAAACTTTTCGTCGTGTCTTTCCTCTCGTGCAAGTAACCGATGACTAACTACAGTAGGCTTACCTAAGAAACGATACCAGTCAGGGAATGATTGAATGCGTGCACCTTCTCTAGCTGTAAAGTTCCTGTTCTGGAATGGATGCACAAAATTCGCATAGAATGACGCCGCTATAGTGTGGCATGGACGATGGGGAAACATTCTCCTGTTATTCTGATCGTAAGCCTGTTGTACAATATCTTGCGAATTCCGCCGTCGTGGCTTTAGGTGATCTGGAACATCATTTACAGAATGGCCCCATTGCATACTAGAGAAACGCTCAACCATTCTCTTACCGTGATTCATAGCCTTATGGTTAAAAAGAATATGGCTACCATTACGCAAAAGCTTCTGGTAATCAGTTAGTGCTGGCATTGCGTACTGTTGTTCTTCAGAGCCTTCAGAAGCCTGAAGTGGGGGTAAATCAGAAATGGCATCCCACAATGTAGGGCACGGTAGAAGGGCATTTGAAAATCTTAATGGAAGTTGACCGGCGGGAGATACATGATACGTTGGTTCAGGGAAAGGTTCAAATAATTCAATCTTCGATGCGACTACGAACAAACGGTTACGTATCTGCGGGATACCAAAATTTGGTGCCTGTAGTGTCGAGACATACACGTAGAAACCAAGTTCACGCAATAATGACTCAATGATTGCTATAACTTTCTTTCCTTCCCCCGTTTTTGCTGCAACGAGATTTGGAACATTCTCCATTACCATCAAAGTAGGTTGAAAAAGGCGACCTACCCGTAAAAACTCACGAAATAGTGAGTTCCTAGGGTCTTTGTGGTCGCCAGCGTTCCGATTACATATCGAAAAGCCCTGACACGGGGGGCCGCCGATTATGACATTTGGGTGATGCACTCCAAATGCAGTTAATAGGTCCTGATCTGATAGTTTTTCGATATCTCTTTGAATTACCGTTGCCGAAGGATGATTGTAGGCAAAAGTCTCACAAGCCCACTTATCAATTTCAATGGCACCTATAACTTTAGCACCAGCCATCTCGAAACCAAGGCTGAAACCACCTGCACCAGCAAATGTATCTAGCACCCGAAAACTATCCATTTTATCCCATATTACCCCGCGGCTTTGATAATCGGCAGGAACAACTCGGGTTTGAGGGAGGCGCCGCCCACCAGGGCGCCGTCGATATCCGGTTGAGACAGGAGGGTGGCGGCGTTGTCCGGGGTGACACTGCCGCCGTATTGGATACGGATGGCTTCGGCCACCGGCCCCAGGAACTCCCGCAGCAGGCTGCGGATGAAGTGGTGCACCGTTTGGGCCTGCTCCGGGGTGGCGGTGAGCCCCGTGCCGATGGCCCACACCGGCTCGTAGGCGATGACCAGGGCCGCGCCGCTGGAGGGTTTCAGCGTCCCCAAGCCGCCTTCGAGCTGGCGTCTCACCACCTGGAGGGTTTTATCCGCCTCGCGCTCCGCCTGGGTCTCGCCGATGCACAGGATGGGGATCAGCCCGGCTGCGATCACTGCGGTGAGCTTCCGGTTGACGCTCTCGTCGGTGTCGCCGAAGTGCTGGCGCCGCTCGGAATGCCCGACGATGACGTAGCGGCAGCCCGCATCGGCCAGCATGGCGGCGGAGATGGCGCCCGTATAGGCGCCCTGCTGCTCCCAGAAGGTGTCCTGGGCGGCCAGGCGGATATCGGACCCGGCCAATTCGGCGGCCACCGCGGCCAGGGCGGTGTAGGGCGGCGCCAGCGCCACCTCGGCCCGCCGGCCCGGGGCCGCCCCGTCCCGGATGTCCCGGGCCAGGGTCCTGGCCTCGGCCAGGGTTTTGTGCATCTTCCAGTTTCCGGCGATGAAGGGCTGACGTTTAGTCATCACCATTCCTTTTGGCCCATTCCTCCAGGGCCAGGATGCCTGGCAGCTTTTTGCCTTCCAACAGCTCAATGAAGGCGCCGCCGCCGGTGGAGACATAGGAAAATTTCTGGAAGTCCCCGGCCTTGTGCAGGGCCACGTCGGTATCGCCGCCGCCCACGATGGTCAGGGCATAGGAATCCGCCACCTTCTGGACCATGGCCATGGTGCCCCGGCTGAAGGCGTCATATTCGAAGGCCCCCATGGGTCCGTTCCAGACAATGGTTTTGGCGTTTTGCAGGGCCTCGCCGAAGAGCGTCACCGTCGCCGGCCCGATGTCGGTGATGAGCCAGTCCTTGGGCACCTCCTGCACCGGGATGATCTTGGTTTCGGCCTGCTTGTCCAGCCGGTCGGCCACCACGCAGTCCACCGGCAGATAGAATTTAACGTTCCGCTTCAAGGCCTCGGCCATGGTCTCCTTGGCGGCATCCAGCAGGCTATCCTCCACCAGGGATTTTCCCACTTCATAGCCCATGGCCTTGAGAAAGGTGTTGGCCATGGCCCCGCCGATGATCATCTTGTCCACGTGCTGCAAGAGGTTCTTCAGGGCCGTGAGCTTGCCGGAGATCTTGGCGCCGCCGATGAGGGCCGCCAGGGGCCGGGCCGGGTCTTCCATGGCCCGGTGGAAATAATGCACCTCATCCCGCATCAGAAAACCACCGACGCAGATGGGGGCGAAGTGGGTGACCGCTTCCACCGAGGCATGGGCCCGGTGGGCCACCGCGAAGGCGTCGTCCACATAGACGTCGATGCCTTGCATTAATTCCCGGGCAAAATTTTCGTCATTTTTCTCTTCTTCGGGGTGATAGCGCAGGTTTTCCAGAAGGAGCACATCGCCGGGCTTCATTTCGCCCTTGGCCTGTTCTACTTCGGGGCCGATGCAATCCGTCGCCAGCTTGACGTTCTTGTGCAACCGGTACGCCAGCCGCCGGGCCACCGGCGCCAGGGAGAAGGCTTCCACCCGCTGCCCTTTGGGCCTGCCTAAATGAGACGCCAGGATAACCTTGGCATCGCCCTCCAAACAATAATTTATGGTGGGCAACACGGCCCGGATGCGGGTGTCGTCGGTGATGTTGCGGTTCTGGTCCAGAGGGACGTTGAAATCCACCCGGATGAAAAGGGTCTTTCCCTTGATATCAATCTCATCAAGAAATTTCACAGGCAGCTCCTCTTGCTTGCAGATTATACCACGCGGCGGCCGACGTACGCCGCCAGGTCCAGCATCCGGTGGGAAAAACCCATCTCGTTATCATACCACGCCATCACTTTTACCAGGGTCCCGCCCAGGACGTTGGTGAGTTCGGCATCCAGCACGGCGGAAAAACCGCAGCCGTTATAATCCGTAGATACCAGTGGCGCGAAGGACACCTCCAAGACCCCTGCCAAAGACCCGGCCGCGGCCGTAACGAAGGCCTGGTTCACCTCCTCTCTGGAGGTGCCCCGGGTCACCGTGGCCACCAGGTCCACCAGGGACACGTTGGGCGTGGGAACCCGGACGGAGAGACCGTCCAGCCGGCCGGACAATTGCGGCATCACCTCGGTGACCGCCCGGGCGGCGCCGGTGGAGGTGGGAATCATGGACAGGCAGGCGGCCCGGGCCCGTCTAAAATCGCTGTGAGAGCCGTCCAGGAGGCGCTGATCCATAGTATAAGAATGACAGGTGGTCATAAACCCATACTCCAAGCCGAAGGCGTCATACAGCACTTTTACCACCGGCGCCAAACAGTTGGTGGTGCAGGAGGCATTGGAGATGATCCGGTGGCGGGCCGGATCGAAGTCCTGGTGATTGACCCCATAGACAAAGGTAGCGTCGAGCTTTTTCCCGGGGGCGCCCAGAATGACTCGTTGCGCCCCGGCCCTGAGGTGCCCTTCATTGGAAGCCCGGTCCCGAAAGGCGCCGGTGGATTCCAGGACGATATCCACCCCCAACTCCTTCCAGGGGAGGCCCTCCGGGTCCAGAACCCGGGTGATCCGCACTTCCCGGCCGTTAATGATGAGGTTTTCCCCTTGGGCAGAAACAGTGCCCGGAAACCGGCCATGAACCGAATCATAGGTAAAGAGATGAATATCTCTGGCGATATCGGCCCGGGAGTTGATGGCCACCAATTCCAGATCCTTATCGGTGGCAGCCATGAGCCGGGTGAGACACCGGCCGATACGCCCGAAGCCATTGATAGCTACTCTGATCACTGCTCCCCCTCCATTGCCAAATACGCTGGCCGATAACGGGCCTGAACGCTTGCTAATCTGGGCTTAATGTTAATCAGAGTTGTTCGGGCCGTCAATGATTTTATCCTTTCGGCGGGTTTTTCCGACAAGAGTCTCAGGGGAAATGTGAGGCGGCGCTTGCCGCGCCACTTTTTTTGTGGAGAGAGGCGACTCCGGGGAAGGCCGCACCCTGTCTGTAGTCTTGACCACATCCCCCTGGTTTCGGCCTGGCGCTCAAGGAAGCGTCGGCTTTCGCTCTTGCTTTTTTATGGTTTTTCCTTTAATTGTTTATTTTAACTTTTTTTCGGGATGCCACATGGCCAACCTCGTCCGTCAGTTGGGACAGCGCTCGTTAAATATCGTCATAGAAGCCGGGGGCATGGTAATCTTCCTCCTGGAGGGTCTGGGCCTGGCCTTGGTGCCGCCCTTCCGGCCCCGCCGGCTCTTGCAGGAAATTTATCAAATCGGGGTCAAATCCACCCTGATCGTCATGCTTACCGGCGCCTTTACCGGCATGGTCATGGCCCTGCAGGGCTACTACACCCTGAAACAGTACGGTTCCGAAGGGGCACTGGGTTCGGCGGTGGCCTTGAGCCTGATCCGGGAGATGGGACCGGTGCTCACCGGCATCATGGTCTCGGCCCGGGCCGGGTCCGCAGTCACCGCCGAGATCGGCATCATGCGGATCACCGAGCAATTGGACGCCCTGGACACCATGGCCGTCAACCCCATCCAATATGTGGTGATGCCCAAACTGCTGGCCGGGGTCATCGCGGTGCCTCTGCTCACCGCCATCTTCGACGTGGTGGGTATCCTGGGCGGCTATCTTGTCGGCGTGGTCCTCCTGGGGGTCAGCTCCGGCTCCTATTTCTCCGGCATGGTCCGGAGCGTCGTGCCCCTGGATGTCTACGGCGGCATCGTCAAATCCCTGGTGTTCGGCCTCACCATCATCCTGGTGGCCTGCTACAAGGGCTACTACACCCAACACGGGGCCGAGGGCGTGAGCAAAGCCACCAACCAGACCGTAGTCTTGTCCGCGGTGCTGATCCTGGCGTGGGACTATGTCCTCACCTCATTTTTTATGTAAACCATGATAAAAATCGTCAACCTGACCAAATCCTTTAACGGCCACAAGGTCTTGGATGGCATCAACCTCACCATGCCCACCGGCCAGATTACGGTGGTAATCGGCAAGAGCGGGGTGGGCAAAAGTGTGCTCCTGAAACACATTATCGGCCTGCTGAAACCCGACTCCGGCCAGATCTTCGTCGATGGCCAGGATATGTCACTGCTGGCGGGGCGCGAACTGCGGCAATTCAAGCGGCGTTTCGGCGTACTGTTTCAGGGCGGGGCCCTGTTCGACTCCCTCAACGTGTTTGAAAATATCGCCTTTCCCCTGCGGGAAAAAACCCGGCTGACCGAAGCCGAGATCGCCAAACGGGTTCGGGAACGCCTGGTCCAGATGTCCCTGACTTCCGAGGTGGAAACCAAGTTTCCCGACGAACTGAGCGGTGGCATGAAAAAGCGGGTAGCCCTGGCCCGGGCCATGATTCAGGAGCCGGAGATCATGTTCTATGATGAGCCGGTCACCGGGCTGGACCCGCCCATGACCAACACCGTCTTTCATCTGATCACCAAGACCCATCAGGAGAGCGGCTATACGGCTTTAATGGTGAGTCACGACATTCCCGAAGTCTTTAGCGTGGCCCACCAGGTGGCCATGCTTCACAAGGGCCGCATCATTGCGGCAGGCACCCCCGAGGAGATTCAAAACCATACTGATCCCATGGTCCAGAGTTTCATCCGGGGAGAAGTCGATTTTCTGGAGGGCTAAACAAGCTTATGAAACGAGCCAATCTGGAGCTGACCGTGGGTTTTTTCGTCCTCATAGGCCTGGTTTGCCTGGCTTATCTGGCCATTAATCTGGGCAAAATAGAGATTTACGGCGAGGGCTACCAGATCTTCGCCAACTTTGACAATGCCTCCGGCCTCAAGACCGGGGCCACGGTGGAAGTAGCCGGGGTGGAAGTGGGCCGGGTGGTATCAATCGAAATCACCCCCTTATATCAGGCCCGGGTTGGTCTGAAGATGCAGCCCGGACTCAAGATTCATGACGATGCCATCGCCTCCATCCGCACTAAGGGGATCATCGGAGATAAATTTATCAAGTTGTCTTCGGGCGGTTCGGAAAAGCTCATCCCTCCGGGTGGCACCATCATCAACACCGAATCCGGCATCGATCTGGAAGAACTGCTCGGCACGTACATTCACGGCAAGGTTTGAGGCGGGATCACTCCCGGTGACGGATTAGCGGAACCCTCCCGGTTGGCGCAGAGCGTAGGGGCGGGTTTAAAACCCGCCCCTGCAAAGCGAATTATGGTATGAGCGCCCTTTGACTTCGCAATTTCTGGTATTATAGTAGAGAGGTTTATATCCCCTCGGGAAAGCTGAGGCGGTCATCGGCCTGACTCGGCTCGGCGACGCAGAAGCAGTGGCCCCGGCAGCCAGGCTGGCAGCCCTGAGGGTAAAGGAGTTATCTCATGATAGGCTTATGGATGCGAAGCGCGATTTTTGGGTTGACCATTCAGATGTTGTTGGGGGCGGCCGGAGCCTGGGCGGGTCCTCCCACGGACATTGCCAAGCAAGTTATCGAAAGGGCCCTGAATGCTCTCAATGATCCCTCTTCCAAGGGTGAGGAGCGCCGTCAGAAGGTCAAGCGCATCGTGGACCCGTACTTCGATTACCAGGAAATGGCCAAGCGTTCCCTGGGGCCCACCTGGGGCAAACTCAACGCCAGCCAGCGGCACGAATTTGTGCAGATTTTCTCTCAACTGCTGGAGGCTTCCTACTCCGATAAGATCGAGAAATACGCCCAACGGGTAAAAATTGACTATACCGGCGAGATTCTGGATGGCCAATACGCCGAAGTGCGCACCGTGGTGGTGAAGGCCAATGACCGGATCCCCCTCAACTACCGCCTCATGAATGAAGGCGGCACCTGGAAGGTCTATGACGTTATCATCGAGGGCGTCAGCCTGGTAAGCAACTACCGGTCGCAGTTCAGCCGGATTATCCATGAGTCGGGCTATGCCGAACTGGTAAAGCGCCTTAAGACCAAGGTGTCCGAAATAACGCGGGCCGGATGAGGATCATTCTTGTCCGGAAAGGCGGAGACGGGTCCCAGTCGTCATCCCGCCCGCTTGCCGGCGGTTCCGGAGCCGGGGCCTGATACCGTCAATTGGTGGCACAGGCGTCTCGCCTGTGCAGGCGCAGGCTAAACCCTGCGGCTACCATAACTTGCTTTTTGATTTCAACTCGGTATGAACTGCGCGCGGGCCCCGGCTGCCGGCGCCTTCCTCACCCTGGCCAACGATAAACCTTGCCTCCCATGAATCCCGACACAGCCCCCACTCCCCGTTATGCCGTCCTGCTCTTAATCTGCTGCGGGGTGGTCCTCGGGTGCTACTTCGGCACCTACATGCGCTTCCCGGTGGTGCCGCTCTACGCCCAAGCCTTGGGCGCCGATACGGTTATGGTGGGCTTGATTAACGCCGCCTTCCTGCTGTCCGCCGGGGCCCTGTCCCTGCCCCTGGGTCTGGTCGTCCACCGCCTGGGCATGAAGCTGCTGGCCGGGGTGGGGCTGCTGATCCTGGGCGCCTCCTCCTTTCTCCTGGCCGTCAGTTCGACGCCGCACCAGCTCATCTGGATCTACCTGTTTTCCGGCGCCGGGCTGGCCGCCTTCGGCCCCACCACCATGTCATACGTGGCCGGCATCTCGCGGCCCACCCACCTGGGCCGGTCCTACGGCTGGTACACCACGGCGCTCTATATCGGCATGAGCCTGGGACCGGCAGCCGGGGGCTTCGTGGCCGAAGTCTGGGGCTTTCCCCTGGTGTTTATCCTGTCGGGTCTCAGCATCTTTTTGACCTTCTGGGCCATGTTCTTTTTCCTGCCCCGGGCCCGTCATGTTATGCCCGCGACCACCCGCCAACCCGCCATGGGAGCCGCCTTAATCCGGGAATTGGGCAAAAACCTGCCGTTGATGGGCACCTGGCTGGCCACCGCCGGGGGCTGCTTCGGGTTGGGCGTCTTCATCACCTATCTGCCCTTGCATGCCCACGAGCAGGGGCTGACCTACGGGCAGATCGGCCTGGTCTTTGCCGTTCAGGGCTTGATGAACGCCGTCTCCCGCCTCCCCTTCGGACACCTGAGCGACCGGGTGAAACATCGCACCCTCCTGGTGGTCTGGGGGCTTCTCGGGATCGCGGCTTCCCTGGCCGGCTATGGGCTCTCCCGGCGGCCGCTGCATTTCATCCTCTGCGCCGGGGTCATGGGAATCGGCATGGGCCTTACCTTCACGTCGGTGGCGGCCCTCTGCGTCGAAACCGTCCGCCCCGACCACCGCGCCATCGCCATGGGCGGCTATAACTCCGCCATCTACCTGGGCATGATGGTCAGCGCCGCCGGCCTGGGCCCCATCATCGGCCTCACCGGCTATAAGGACGGCTTCCTCCTGACCACGCTCATCACGGTCCTGATTTCCGGGATGGCCTTTCTGCTCATGAAAAATTTCTCCCCGCCCGCAGTCCCGCACTCCGAGGGGCAAGGGTGATCCCAACCTTCCCCGCGGCCTCATCCGGTCAACATCTGAGGGTGATTTTTCCTGATAATCGAGTATAATTTAGGTAATTTGATGGCGGCTGGGTTTCCAGGTCATCCCCCTAATACCGAGGAGCACTCAAAAGACTATTTTTTGTCATTCTGAGTGCAGCGAAGAATCTCTCTTTTGAGGGCGCAGAGATTCGTAACGAAGCTACGCTCCGTTCAGAATGACATGAATATTCATATTTTTATTGACTGCAACTGTGTATATGGTGTCGGGAGAGGGCTTGACAGGGGCTCTCCTGAAGCCGCCGGAACCGGCTCGGTTGGGGAGGCAGTCGCCTCTGTTAGCTGGAAGAGAGAGGTACTACATATGTCTAAAGACGAGTGGCAAAAAAGCTATGGGTTACGGGTTTTCCTTCTGACCCTGGCCGTAAGCCTCATCATGGGAGGGTCCGCAGCCCTGGCCGCCGGCCCTGCGGATGACATAAAAGGCCTGATTAATGAAGTGCAGGCCATTCTCGACAATCCGGCCCTCAAGGCCCCGGACCAGCGGAACAAGAAGATCGACCTGGTGGAGAAAGCCGCGGCCCGCCATTTCAACTACCGGGAAATGGCCAAGCGGTGCCTGGGAGAAACCTGGGACACCCTCAACAAGAGTCAGCAAGACGAATTCGTGAAGAATTTCAGCGGCCTTTTGAAGGCTTCTTTTGCCTGCCGCCTGGACGAATTCACCAAGGCCGGGGTGACCTACAAACCGGAAATCCTCAAATCGGATCAGGCCGAGGTGCCCATCGTCATCCTGCGCCCCAACGACAAGATTCCCGTCAGCTTTCGAATGCTCAAGGAGCCCCAGGGCTGGATGATTTACGACTTGCTGATTGAAGGGGTCAGTCTGGCGGACAACTACCGGGGCCAGTTCGCCCGGGTCATTAAAGGCGGTTCCTTCAACGATCTACTGAAAGTCCTCAAGGCCAAGATGGCCGAGGAGTGCAAGCCGTAATTTTCTTAAAGGTGGCCCCAACTGGAGCCAGGGAGAGCATCAGGGGGCGCGGCCAAGCCAGCCGCAATCTCAGCGCTGGGCCGCCATTGGGAAGCCTAAGCGAGTTCGATATGAGTCCGCGTCAACCATTTTGGGAGCCTCGTTCATTCTGTCATATCTTTCTTTATTCCCCCAAATCCGAATAGAATTCCTTCAGGCAAACCGGGCATATCCCATGTGAGAAATCCACCCCGATATAGTCAGTGAAGTACCTCTCAACGCTTTGCCAGTACTCCTGATCATTCCGAACCTGCTTACAATGGGCGCAAATCGGGATGATATCTCGCAAAGTTGAAATCTCATTGATATCCTCAAGAATTAATATCACCCGGGGTTCTCCACTACTCGGCATCGGACTCGCAGTGATCAACAGTTCGATCTCTTTTTTAGTTCCCGCCAGCATAAGTTCTATCTTGCTGCGTCGCCGGGTGACAGCTTGCCCCTCCAAGCATTTTGTTACGGATTTTCTAATGGCGCAATTATCGCAAAATAGCGCTCTGCCACACCCTCCGGGCACATCATGCGCATGAAGACAGTGGAGAACTTCACCCCCGCGCCGATTTAAGATCGTTGCTCTATCCAGGCCAAATACGGTTGCTGCGGTATCGTTCAGATCGCATATCCGCACATCGCCATCCACAATAAATATCATGAGAGGGATAGCATTCAAGATAGTTTGATAGTATTTATCAGTACGGCTTTCCATTAATTTCTCCTATCCTAATATTATTGTGTTCAGTAAGTTCTATCTATTTTATTAACGCGGGTAGGTAACCCCAAAACCCTTTGCAAAAGTTCCCTTTGACGCATTTGGGATCCCGGTAAAGAAGAGGACGGCTGCCCTTCCGGGTTGACGCACCCGGGTAGCTTCTGTAACTCTTTATCTGCATTACACCTGAGCAAACTCCAGCGGCTCGTCCTTGCGGTAGGCCAGGGCCTGGCAGGTGGCGATGCGCCTCCCCCGGGGGTCGGTCACCTCGATGAAGTAGGTGGCGGTGCGCCGGCCGGCGTGGAGTTCTTGGGTCTGGGCGGTGAGGCGCTCACCCATCTTGGCCGCGGCGTGGAAGGTGAGGTTCATGTTGAGGGCCACCGCCACCGTACCGTGGCCGTTCACCGCCGCCTGGAAGGCCTCATCCACCAATGCGAAAATGGCCGAGCCGTGGACCATCCCCAGGATATTGGCCATCTTGGGCCGGCAGACCATGGTCACCTTGGCCCTCCCCGGCCCCACCTCTTCCAGCTCCAACTCCCAGAACCGGCTGATCTCCTGGGCGGCCACCCGCTCCTTGAAGGCGCTTAAAAAAGCTTCATCAACTTTGGTCATGTTCTCCCCCCGAGAGTTATAGCGTTTACCATAAATTCCTTCCTGTTGTCGGATCTTAAATCCCCCTAAATCCAATGCTGTTCACTTAAGCGTGTCCAGATGAAAGGAAGTCATTTTCCTTGTCATTCTGAGGGAGCCGGAGGCGACCGAAGAATCTCTAACTTCCTGGAAAACCAGAGATTCTTCACTCCGCTTCGCTCCGTTCAGAATGACATAACGAGTGCGCAATGCCCACCGATTCATTTAACCGCTTAAGTGAACCGTATTGCCCCTAAATCCCCCTTTTCCAAAGGGGGACTTTAACAACTATTTCATATAGTTCCCCCCTTTTCTAAAGGGGGGGTAGGGGGGATTAGAATGATGCCGCTATCGGAAAATACTTTTGGCATTCGCTCTATTGTTCCGCGTCTCCAGTTTTTCGTTTTTCATTTTCCGTACCCGGTCTTTGCTCTCCCCGGCTTTTGCTTAAAGCTGACTGCTGATAGCTGATGGCTGATAGCTTTCTTCATAAATCTCCGGAAACTGATTTTTCCAGCGCCGGTGGAGCCAGAGCCACTGTTCCGGGCACGTCCGGACCCAGGCCTCGATGGTCCGGCTCTGGAGTTCCAGGTGACGCCGGATGTCGGCCTGGGCGTCGGCGGTTTTTATCAGGGGCAGCGGCGGCAGGATCAGCATGAGATGCCGCCCGTCCGCCAGGCGCCGGGACAGAGTGGGCAGGACCGGCACCCCCCGCCGGGCCAGAAGCGCCGCCACCGGGGTGGTGCGGGCCGGGTGGCCGAAAAAGTCCACCAGGAGGCCGCCCGCGGTGGTGGTGTTCTGGTCGATGACAATCCCCACCGGCCGGTTGGCCCGCAGGTGTCCCATAATCCCCTTCATGCCCTTCTGCTTACCCACCATGTAGTTGCCGCCCCGCTCCCTGAGATACCGGGCCAACCGGGCCGCCCAGGGCTGGTCCAGGTCCCGGCCCACCACCACCGCGGGCCGGCAGAGCAGCCCGTAGCCCGTGACGGTGTACTCCCAGTTGCCGGCATGGGCGGCGATGGCCACCGCGCCCCGCCCCTGGGCCAGAGCGGCCTCCATATGCTCCTCCCCCAGAATGATCACCTTCCGGCGGATAACCGCCGGCGGGGCCAGAAGCAGTTCGCCAACCTCCCAGGCCAGGCGCACGAAATGGCAGAAGACCCGCCGGGCCAGGCGTTCCCTCTCGGTGGGGCTGAGGCCGGCGCCATAGGCAAACTCCAGGTTGGCCAGGGTGATCCGCCGGTGCCGCCGGTCCAGACGGTACCAGAG
>Ga0351840_1070_pt1 | contig 19144 bp, 17 predicted proteins | sample BONcelHFGM3001E5_FD_206883 | JGI IMG/M metagenome (GOLD analysis project Ga0351840, IMG submission 206883) | Enriched cells from coal bed in the Powder River Basin, Montana, United States - BONCAT cells FGM rep1 HSBNCT.FGM.300.1.E5 ... | reverse complement strand
TTGAGAAATCTTTCCATGAGTGGTTTAACCTCCTATGTGATCAATGAGCAGGACTCTTCTGACGGGATTCGATCAATCGATGTATTTCAGTTCTTTCAGGTATGCCTTCAGCATGCCGATGGCTTTGGCCGAATCAGCGTCTTTAGCGGCAACCTTGTCCCACTGCTTCATGGCCGATACCATCATTTTTTTCTGGTCTGCGGGCGCCACGGTAGAAACCTGGACCTTATAGTCCTTGATCATGGTTTGCAGAGATCTTTGCTCTTCTTTCGCGTACTCATCCGTCCTTCGGTATACCCTCTCGTCCAGGGCCTTATCGAGAATGGTCTGGATATCCTTGGGCAGCTTCTCGAAGGCCTCCTTGTTGAAGATGATCACGTCCGTGCCGGCCATCGCCAGATCGGGCTGGATGTAGTATTTGGCGACTTCGCAGAATTTCATAGTGAGCGCGCCGTTGGCCGCGCCCCAGTGCGCCCCGTCGATCACGCCCGTTTGCAGCGCCAGATAAATCTCTTCACCGGGAATCAAGCTGGGGGACGCTCCCAGATCTCGCAACATCTCCGCGATGGCCCCTGAAGAACGGACCTTAAAGCCCTTGAAATCCTCGATTTTGGTTATGGGTTTTTTGGATATCATGGCGGTGGGATAGATCCTCTCCGTGTAATAGAGGAGGTTGTGCTTGGCGTGGGCATCCTTGAGCATCTTCTCGAAGCCGAGTTTGTAATGAAAATGCAGCCCTTCCTTGGGATGCCGGAAGGTCATGGGGCAATTGGCCGCCACGGCGGCGATGGGAATCTGGCTCATCCAGTAGATAGGGGCTGCCGTTGCCGCTTCGATCGTGCCCTTGCGGCAGGCGCCGAAGATGTCCTTGGACGGAATCAGGGCGGCAGCGGGAAAGACCGCTACCTGCAGCCGGCCATTGGTAAGTTTGACCATGTCTTGCTCGAAGAAATCCTTCATGGGCTTGAAGGATGCGCTGCCGGCCGGCCAGTGAGACTGCAGTTTCCATTTGATTACCGGCTGCTGGGCCATTGCAACGCCTGTTATTGAAACAATGAACAACCCGATCAGCATGATGCAAAATAGTTTTTTCCCCATGTTACGATCTCCCTTTTTTTGAAGTTAGAGTGCTTAACAACACTTATGGCCAGTAGCGCCGCAGGCATCGCTATCTTAAATCTGTTAAGACGGCCGCGCCGCTTTGCTCTAAAGACCCTATCGGGAAACTTTTATGGCCCGCCATCCTTGGCGGTCTTGCAGTCAAATCTCGGATATTTGTTTCATTTGAGTTTTCTCTCTCGTGTTCCCCCTTTCCTGACAAATATTATTTATCAAAGCCTTAGTAGCCGCATTACATGTTTACTCCTTAATTTTGCCTCCGGACGGGGCAGCTCCACCGGTGGTCTGGGTTCTTGGGAAGAAAGACAAACATTACGTGGAAGTAAAGCATATTCGGGTTTTTTTGTCAAAACTATTATACCACTATTCACTACTGTCATGAATAATTTATGAATAAATTCAAATAGTTACTGTTTTCGTCCATGTCGCTTGTGTCATCATAAAATGTAAGTAGCCAAAACATGGATGCTCTTTCAAATAGTGAGATACTCAAGACCTGCAAAATTGTGCAAAGATTCTCCTGTTACAACTATTTCGACTTTCCCTATGTCGGACAAGCCTTTGTCATTGTACGGGAATGCACAAACAAAAAAACCGGCAAGCTATCCCGGGAGGCGGCTTACTGCATCACCAGTCGAACCGCTTAGGAAACCAATCCCAAACGCCTCCTGGAGATCAACCGGAGCCATTGGGTTATCGAAAACAGTTGTCATGACATCCCGGATGGAACTTCGATGAGGGCCGAAGCCGCATTCATACCGGAAACGGCCGGAAAACGTCAGCCGTCTGCACCGTTTTTCAACGTCTATCTGCGCCGGAAACCGAAACCTGCCGCAGCGTAAGATGATCAAAATAAAAGGCATCGTCCGCTTCTTGTTAATTTTTGGATGGGGGCGATGCCTTTTGGACAATGATAGATGCCTGTGCAATGACCATGCGGAGAACGTGGAAAATTGCTTCCAATGGGGTGTTTTGACTGCATCCTGTCCTCGCCCCGAGAATCGTTTATCTCCGACTCGCCGGAATGTTTGCTTGACAAGCCAAAACGGCCCCCTATATACTTCCGCGTCTCGAAAGCGGTACCTGAGGCAAAGAAATCATCGGAAGGGTAAAACACGACACATGAACATGGTAAGGATGCTTCAGGAAACCACAGAGCGCCATCCGGAAAACCCGGCCGTCATTTTCGACGGGAAACACATACTCTATAAAGATCTCAACCGCTACGTCGAGGCGCTTGCCCGCCATCTGCAGAAGCAGGGCGTCGTGAAAGGCGATAAAGTCGCCATCATGCTGGGCAACTGTCCCGAGTTTGTCATTTCCTACTTTGCCGCCTTGCGGCTTGGGGCCATCGCCGTAACGCTGAACGTCATGTCCACGTCTTACGAACTCCAGCATCTCATCTGGAACTGCGAGGCAAAGGTTCTGATCACAGCAGACAACTTGGCCAAACGATTCCAGGCCATCGCAGAGTCGCTGCCTGAGTGCCGGCACCTGATCACGACCGGCGGTCTTACGCCCGAATCGTCCTTCGACGGCATCATCAAAACCTACGGGACCACCACGGACATCCCCGCGCTCGAAGGCAGCGATCCGGCGGTAATGATCTACACGGCCGGTCTGACGGGCAAGCCTCTGGGCGCCGTATTAACCTATGACAATCTGGCTACACAGGCGGATCTGCTGCGCACGATCTGCAGCGGCACGACGAAAGATCGCTCCCTGGCCGTTATCCCGCTGTTCCATTCCTTCGGAGCCGCGGTCAATATGCTTTGCCCTCTCTGCATCGGAGGCGCCATCGTCTTAATGGACCGCTTCACGATGGAAGGCATCTTTACGACCATCCAGCGGGAGCAGGTAACGTATATCACGGCCGTGCCGCGGCTCTTCATGGGCATGCTTTTCCACGATAAACTCAAAGAATACAATCTCAGTTCGCTGCGCCTGGGCATTACCGGCGGATCGCCGATGCCGCCGGAGCTGTTTGCCGAATTTGAAAAACATCTGGGCATCCAGGTACTGGAAGGCTACGGCCTCACGGAGACGTCTCCCTGCTGCATCTTCACCATGCCGGACAAAGTGCAGAAGCCCGGGGCAATCGGCACGGTGCTGCCGGGCGTTGAGGCAAAGGTCATTGACGAGGACGGCCGTGAAGTGCCCCGGGGCGTTGTCGGCGAACTGGCCGTCCGCGGCAAGGTCGTTATGCAGGGCTACTATAAAGATGAAGCGGCTACGGTCGAAGTCATTCGCGACGGCTGGCTGCATACGGGCGATCTGGCCCACATGGATGATGAGGGCTACGTTTTCCTGGACGGTGTGAAGAAGCGCATGATCATCACGAGCGGTTTCAATGTTTATCCTAAAGAAGTGGAAATCGTGCTGGACATGCATCCGGCAGTTGCGCAATCGCGGGTCATCGGCGAAAAAGACCTTATGCGGGGAGAGATTGTCAAAGCGATCATCGTGAAGAAGCCCGGCTGTGAGACGGACGATAAAGAAATTATCCAGCATTGCCGAAACTACCTGTCTTCCTACAAAGTCCCGAGAGAAGTGGTCTTTGAGAATGAACCGGCATAAGCCGCGCCTATAGCGGGAATTGTTCCCCGCATGATTTGCAAGGATGCGTCAAATAAAAACCCTCAGCCGCAAATGAAGTGAGCTGAGGGTTTTCGTTCTCGACAGCAATCGCGTCGCGTCCCGTTATTTCATCGCAACCAACTCATCCGTGATTTTGAGAACAGTGTCGATCTCCGGTTTCGTCCAGGGGGAGTTCTTATCGGTATACCTTATATATTTGATCTTTTTGTCTTTGCCGATCAGCACAAATACCGATTTGCCTTTACAGTTGCCCAACCCCCAGGTCTTGGCCAGCGTCAGATCAACATCGGTCAGGATTGTGCTTTTATACTTTTCAATCTTACTGCGGACCATTTTTCGAATAAGAAAGTTTGGCGCGGTGGAGTCCTTCAGATTGGCAACTCCCAGTCCCCTGTATGCTTCCTTGCTGTATTTTTTTGCTTTCATGGCGTCGTTCAGCGGATCACCCAAATCACCGACGCTGGAGTCGGCATAGGTTAATGCAACCACGTGAGTACCGAGATCCGGAATCGTTGCCGGCTGGTCGTTGGCGTCCCGGATTTGAGGATTAGTCAGTTCCTGACCCACTTGCGCCGCGATAACCGATCCGGCGGCGAAAGCAACCATTGCACATCCAAAAAGAACAACAAAACTTTTCCACAAAAATGATCGATGCATATTTAACCCTCCTTCGGTTTGATAAGAAATCCCTCCGACGCTGCAAGATCGTGAGGAGTGATTCTTTTACGCCACTCATAAAACCGCATCATGACGCACTGTCCGCGTGAGCCTAAGGCACCTGCCGTCTGCCTGTCAAGCCCAAACATCATATGACCGGCCGGTCAGTGATTTTTTTTGCAGAAAGCGATACCTCTCCCAAGAATAATTTTATTGGAGCGCTATCTTTGATGAAGCGGCGTTATGCGTCCTCTGTACGTCGAATGACGAGACGAGATCAAAACGTATGCGAAAGCGAGAAGTGAAATACCACATCGGGTGACGTTCCGACAATAATGTCTTCCGTAACACCGATATCCAAAGACGTTTTCGGCGTGAAATGGAGCGCCCCTCCCATGGTCAGTTGGGCGGACGCTGCGCTGAGCTCTTTGAAATCGCTGTCGGAATAAAATGACGTATGGGCATTCGTCTGGATCTTCAATTCAATCCAGTCGGCGGGGCTCACGCCCAGCCCGAGCATACCGAAGCCGACCAGCGGACGCTGCCGGTCCGAAAGTACCCTGCCTTTCGTCAAACCCATCGCTCCGGCCGCGCCGAATATCGTCACTTGCGCCAGTGAAAATTGCTGTCCCCAATTGCCGATCATCCACGCGGAGAGGTTCGTGCTGCCGCTCCCGCGCAGGGTACCCGCATCGCCTGTGGGAAGTTTCAAACTTCCGCGCAGGGTCAGGTTCCGCCGGCTGTCGGCACTCCGGTAAATCTGCCAGGCGGCGCTCATGCTCACATCACCCAACCCCTGGCCGGATTGCTCCATGTTCAAAAGCGTGACGCCGTTTTTCTGATAGCGGTAAAGCAGGCGGTTTTTCGGCGCCAGTTCCCTGCCTCCGTTGGGGAAGCCGAATGTCGAGTGATAGTTTTCGATGAAGTTGTCGAGGAAACCGCCGCCTGCCACCAGGAACGGAACATCGATGCCCAGTTCCAGTGAATGCCCGATGCCGTACCGGCCGGAAACCATGAGCCTAGTGCTTTCGCCGTCCAGCACCAGGCTTTCGGCCGCGTTCAGTTCATTGACGTAGGTATTGGCGTGATCCAGCGTCAGGCGCAGGGCGCCTTCCGACCCTGCGGCAACCTTTGCACTGCCGATGGCCGGCAGGCCGTAAACGGCAATGAGCGGGCTTTGGTTTTGCGTCTGAAAAGGCAGGATATCGATCGCCTCGCTCTGGGCTGCACAAAGCGTCAGAAGCATCAGAAAGCAAGCCCCGCGCACAAGGTTTTTCATCATATCGGTCGGCTATCCTTTCTTCCAGTATTGACCCGCCAGGGCATCAGAAGATCAGTTTGTTGAGCCGCTTGATGAGCGACTGCGCCGGAGCGAAATCACTGTGGATGCTCAATATCTTCTCACAGTCGGCGAGCGCCTGGGTATAGAGCTTCATCTCATAGAGCGTCTGGGCCCGCCCCCAGAAGCCGTCGATCTGTGAAGGATTAATCGCAACGGAGCGGTCATAGTCTTCCAGTGAGCGGTCATAGCGCTTCAAAACCCGGAAGGTCAACGCCCGGTTATTGTAACAGCGCACGTTTTCCGGATCGTAACTTAATGATTTGGAAAAATCACGGATCGCCCGCAGATAATCGGACAGGCCGAAAAAGGCCATGCCCCGGTGATTGTAAACGAGCGAGCGCACCGAATCCTTTATTTTCAGGCGCAGGATCGATGTGTAAATTTCGATGGCTTTGTCCAGCTGCCCGCCGCTGTGCGCGGAAAGCGCCGCCATAAGCGCCTTTTCCAGATTCGCCTCTCCCATGATGGAATCGAGATCGCTCGCGACGACGGGCTCCAGGTTTTTTTCCGGCAAGAATTGCAAATCCGGGTCGATGGCTAAATGAGCGGCAGACGGGACTTCCAGGCTCTGGCGCCGCTTGCGGTCGCGCTCCCGGATTTCCTTCTGGTAGTCGCGGATTTCCTGAAAGATCAGATCCGAAAGCGTGAGGGTGGCATTGAGCGATGCCAGCTTGCGCCGGATGGATGCATTGGGCAGCGTGATGTCGGACTTGTAGATGAGCTCGTGCTCAACTTCCGCCCAGGCATCCTGAAGCGTCGTACGCACCTGCACTTCGCAAACATCCGCCGTAAAGGGCAGCTCCTGTTTGCGGTAGATGGGATCGATCCGGATCAGAAAATGAACCGCGTCATAACCGAACTCTCCTACGGAGTGGCGCGATCCCTTTCTTTCCAGTTCGACAACATTGAAATTGGATTTAATCAGGTTTTCGACAACATCCAGATCTTCCAGAAAAGGGCAGACGATCCTTAAGCCCAGAATGTCCGTAATGGCCGCGGCATCACTGCCCTGCTCGTGACGGGACAATTTGATCAATTTATCAAAGTAAGTTTCAAACCGTTTGACGCGGTGCCGAACCGTGAAAGAAGCGCCATGGCTCTCCAGGATGGATTTCACCTGCTGGTTCAGCGATTGCAGAATCTCGTCATAAACCGGATAGAGCTCTTCATAGATGGCTTTGAGCCGCCCGCGATCCAGGTCCTCCGGCAATATGAAGGCCAACTGATCATTCATAAACCGTCACCCCCCATTCTAAGTATCGGGCTCGCTCAAATGACTGCGGTCGTTGATGGTTTCGATGTGCGCCTGCCCGCCGCTTACCCGAATTACTGTTTTGGATGCAGTGCCCACACACGTGCTGCGAAATTCGGCAAGACTGATATTGCGCACGCGGCACAGGATCGCGGCAATGGTAAAGTTGTGGGCAACCACCACGGCGTTCTGCCCGGCGGCGATAATCCTCTCCATGGTCTGCCAGGCGCGTTCCTGCAGTTCAGTGAGCGTCTCACCGCACGGCATCCGGACGGACGCGGGATCGGCAACCCAGCGTTTAAGGAATTCTTTCTCGCGGGCCATCAATTCTTTGAAAGACAGACCTTCAAAATCGCCCTGATCCATCTCCATCAGGCCGGGATGAATATCAATCACCTTCCTGTGAAAATCGTTGATGATTTCGGCGGTCCGGTAGGCCCGTTTGAGCGGGCTTGCATGAACGGCGCCGACATCGGCGTCCTTCAGGGACAGGGCCAGGCGTCTGGCCTGCTCGATGCCCGCCTCGCTTAATTCAATATCACTTACGCCCTGTATCCGGCCCTCTTTATTCCAAAGCGTTTCGCCATGACGAATCAGAAACAATTGCATATTACCACCCAAACGGCCGGAGCCGTGCCAAGGCCTCCGGCCGCCGGAAAAATTTACTCCCGCTCACGCGGGACGAGCGTTAATTCTCCGCAGCTTGCTGCGAAATAACGACGTTCATTTCATACCTCGACAGCCTGCTGCAAGGTAGTTGATTTAAGCCTTATACCCGCCCAGCTTCGCGATCGTGGCTTCCGCTTCGCTGATCACGCGGTCGATTAACTCCTTGGTCGTCGGGTTGTCCATGATGCCGCCGCAGCACTGTCCGGCAAAGAGGATGCCGCCTTCCACGTCGCCCTCATTCAGTGCCTTGAGGTGTTTCATGTTGCCCACGGCCTGGCGAGCGAGCACCATCAGAGGATGGCCTTCCTCGGCCCGGAGCATGTCAATGCTCACGCCGACAAATTTGGCAAAGGACAGGTTCATCAGGCGCTTGACGAGGAGCGCGCCCTTAATGGATTCAACCACCGGGAATCCGCGCTTCGTCATCGCTTCGGCTTCTTTGGTTTTCAGCACCCGGCCGTCCATGCCGTCAAAGACGTTGTCGTAGAGGGTATCCTGCTCGGAAGCCTCCATGCACAGCTTCTTGAAGTTGTCGTGTACCATGCTTTCCTTTACGACCATGAAACGGCTGCCCATGGAAATGCCGTCCGCACCCAGAGCCAGCGCTGCGGCCAGTCCCCGGCCGTCGTAAAATCCGCCGGCGGCGATGAGCGGTACTTTGACCATCGAGGCCACCAGGGGGATCAGGACCATCGAGGTGGCGGCTGCGCCGTGCGCCGCCGCTTCGTGGCCGGTGATCACCAGCGCGTCGCAGCCCAGCTGCACGGCCTTGGCCGCATGCTTGGCAATGGCGATCGTGCCGACAACTTTTCCACCGTAAGCATGCACGTCGTTTACAAACCACGGCTTCCCCAGGGAATAATTGATGATGGGAACTTTCTCTTCGATGGCGACGGCGATATTTTCTTTCGCGCCGGGACCCACGAGGATCTGATTGACGCCGAAGGGTTTATCCGTCATCTGGCGGATCTGCCGGATGTTGTCCCGCGTCTCCTGCGGATTGCAGCGCGCAATGGCCAAGATGCCCAGCCCCCCCGCGTTGCAAACGGCCGATACCAGTTTGGGTTCCGTAATCCAGTTCATCCCGGCGAGCATTATGGGGTGCTCAATGCCGAACATTTCCGTCATTCTTGTCTTGAACATAGTTTCTCCTTATCTGTAATCAAATTATTTTGATATATCTCGTCATGTGTCCTTTTCCGGCCAGAAGCATAAGAGAAGAGGAAGTCGATGTCAAAGCAATTTTACTGAGAGCCCCAAAACGGAAAAGCGCCCGCAGCCGGGAGCCGGTCAAGCGGGCGCTTTTCAAACCGGAATTTTTCTGTCCGGAAGATGTCAAAACGTCGTTAATCGATATTCATGAAGATGATCTGCGTGCTCCCCTTGGTGATTTTCTTGATCTTATCGGCTTCTTTCTGGGATCTCGTCCACCACGCATACAAGTGGGGCTCTGTAAATTTGCCGTGTTTCATGGTTTGCACAACCGCCATGCAAAGCATTCGTCCATTGGGCGTCATGGCATGAAATTCCATGGGATAACGGTCGCCCAGCATCGGGAATACCCGGGGAAACGCCCCGCGAATCGCATAAACGTTATCCACCGTGCCCGCTTCGGCAATAGCCAGCGCCAGGGCGTGCATAGACGTATAATTGATGACGCTTTCCCAGGTGACGTTTCTTTTATAAATATCTTTATAGGTCTGAATGAACTGAGCCGATGCCGGATAAGGCACGTCTGTTACTTTCGCGGTCCCGATAGACCCCTCCATGCCCAGCGGTTTTTGCATCACCGATTGAATGGCGTCCAGTTTGGCCTGATCAATCAACACGAAACCGCCTTCAAATCCTCTGGCGCGCGCCTGTTCAATGATCATGGCCGTGGTGGCCGAAGGGCCGCCGATGAGCAGAAAATCAGGATTCGTCGCCATTGCTTCAGCAAGGGGCACGGTAAAATCCGTCCGGGTATAATAGTTGGCCGGCTTATCCGCCGTGATGACGCCGCCCTTTTTCATCCAAACGTTGCTGAATACTTTGCGCCAGGCTTCCCCATAAGCACCGGCGGTAACCACCATGGCACATCTGCGCCAGCCTTTGTCCCAGGCGAGCTGCGCTTCAATTTTACTGTAAATCGTAAACGGCATCGTCAACGTCACCGTCAGTTTATTGCCCATTTCAGACACGGTAGGCACGCTGGTATAGGCCATCACGAGAAATTCATTCTTCTTCTCCGTATTCATTTTCATCAGCGCCAGAAGATTGCCGAAGACGGGATTAAAAATGGCAATGGCCTTGTGTTGTTTGCGCAGTTTCTGCGCATTCGCCACGGTAAGTTCAGGATTAATCTTGTCGTCCATCTTCTCGAACCGGAAGGTGTATTTCTTACCCTTCACAATAATGCCGCCCTTGGAGTTGATTTCATTAACGGCCATATCGATGCCGTTCACGCAATCCTGTCCGTATTCTGCGGCGGGACCGGAGAGCGGCCCGGTGTAACCGATCACGATGTCCTCCGCCCCGGCAACCGCCGCCCACATTATTGCTAGAATCATTGCTGTAAGAAAGGTAAAGCTGATACGTTTTCTCATACGTTTTCCCCCTTTATTCTTATGAACTTTAATCCCGCTCACGCGGGACGAGCGTTAATTCCCTGTCGCTTGCTGCAAAATAATGACGTTCATTTCATCCCTCGACAGCTTGCTGCAAGGTTGTTGATCCGGCGTGATAAGTATGTGTGCAAATTAACAAAATTTCTACCCTTTTGCAAGGAATCAAAAATATCTACCGCCGCCCGCCATTGGTTTTTAAGGCTTTTTGCCGCCTGCCGATCCCGGTCATTGACAAGGCCGTCCATTCTGATAAAAAGTGCAAATCAGTTAACGCACGTGATTTTGAAAGGCGAAGCAAGATGAAGCTCGTAACCAAACGGCTGGTGAAAGAATTAGCGGATAGGGCCCGAATGACTGAGCGGCTGAGGACCAATTACAATATCCATGAATCTTTATCCGATCCTGTGCAGCGATTGTTCATCGCCGCCTGCCCCACATCCTATTTCCGCCCACACCGGCATCCGGGGAAAAGCGAATTTGCCGTGATTATCCGCGGCCTGTTTGATGTGCTGCTGTTTGATGGAGAGGGCAAGGTTACCGAGCGGATATCGATCGGGCCGGAAACAGACATCCTGGCCCTGGAAATCCCGGCGGATATTTATCACACCTGGATCCCTGTAGCCCAGCAGTCCGTATTCTTTGAAGTCAAGCAAGGGCCCTACGACGCGGCGACCTCGCTTGATTTTGCCCCGTGGTCGCCGCAGGAAGGATCAGCCCAAGTAAAAGCATTTCAGGCAAAGCTTGCCGCTCTGAACGTCGGCGACCGGATCTGATTTAAGGCGTCCGGTCGTCCGCACGTACAGGATTTGGTGCTTTAACGGGTATCAGGCCTGCGGCCTCAGCATCTCTCGATTTCCGTGAGGACGGACATTTCCGGCCGGCCACCGACAAAAGCGGCGCTGGTCTTGAAAAATTCCTTGAAGTAAGGCGTGGTAGAATGATGATCCAGGGCGGCCTTATCCTTGTATTGTTCAACCACCACCAGCACGTTGGGATTGGCCGTATCGCGGTTGAGGCAATACAGAACGGTGCCCTCTTCCCCGGCTACTTTGGACATCAGGCCTTTGAAGGCCGCTATGGCTTCGTCCATTTTTCCTTCTTTAATAGGCAGTTTGGCTACGACGGTTATCATTTTGACTCCTCCTTTATAATTTATGTAATCTTTAATATCCGTTCCTTCATAACATACCAGCGGCTCTTCAGGCAAGACGTCCGCATGTTTTCCTGCCCGAATTTCATTGTTCAGCTGATGTATCATCAAGATATACCTATGTATTCCGGCAGTTCTATTTATTTCTTTGACATATGAAAACGATTTCCATATACTCCGGCACCTTGCGCTAAGTCTCAAAGCGCAGACAAAAAGGGGGTTTTCCGTAAAGCATGATTTACCTGCATGGCGTCGGGCACTTTCATCCCGAAAATGTAATTAGCAACAAATTCTTGGAAGAATTGAATATCGGTACGACGGTGGAATGGATTATGGAACGCGTCGGCATTGAGACGCGCCGAACCATTCTGCCTCTGGATTATATCCGCGAAACCAAAAACGCGCGCCCCTGGGAAACGGACGGGGTCCGCCTCTATTCCAACGCGCAGATGGGCGCGGCTGCCGCCCGGATGGCTGTTGACCGCGCAGGCATCAAGCTCACGGACATCGGAATGGTTATTTCCGGGAGCTCTCTGCCGCAGTATCTCACGCCTCCCGAAGCGTCAACCGTTGCCGGCACTCTGGGGATTGATGTTCCTTGTTTCGACATCAATGCGGCCTGCGCCACCTTTGGCGCGCAGATGTGGCAGATCGACTCGGTCAAGCCGGAGAAAATGCCGCCGTATATTCTGGTCACGAACATCGAATGCCCGACGCCCAGCACCGACTACGCGGACCGACGGTCGGCCGTTCTCTTCGGCGATTGCGCCTCTGCGACCATCGTGTCGCTTACCGTGCCTTCCAACAAAATCTTCACCGGCTGCGAAATGACCTCCAAGCCGACGATGTGGGACAAGGCGGTCGTCCCCCGCTGGAGTTATTTTACGCAGGACGGCAACGCCGTTCAGGGATTTGCGATTCGCAAAACGACGGACAGCCTGCGCAACCTTCAGGCCCTGTTTCCTCATGTCGACCGCGAACATTTCTATTTTGCCGGACATCAGGCCAACCTCGGCGTGCTCCAGACTGCCTGCGAGCGCGCGGGAATTCCGCCTGAAAAGCACTGGCACAACGTCGAGTTTTACGGCAATGTCGGCTCCGCCAGCGTGCCCACGATTTTGAGCCAGCACTGGGACGAGCTTCGCCCGGGAGATCATGTCGCCATCGCCATTGTCGGAGCGGGGCTGGCGTGGGCGCAGATGATGCTGACCATTCAATGATCATTCAAAATCCGGAGGCGGTTCTATTGCCGGCGCTGTCGGCAAAAAACCGTCTCCGACTGACGATTCCTATCTCCGGCATTGACAGCTCTCTGCTTTATTCAATTCCGGTATCTTTATTTAACAATTGTGCACTCGCACCCTGATAACGATCCAACCGCTTCGCAATCCGGAATCATTTTTTTGACATCCCATCGTACCGTATCTATATTTAATCCGTTGTTGTAAAAAAAATTCTTATCGATAACTGCGCCGGGAAGAAATCCATGAATTTCATTCAAAGATTTGCTGACAGGGCGGCGAAAAGGCATGGGCGGGTGCAACGCTTGCGACTTGCGCTCCCCTCCGTGGTCCTTTTCGTCGGATTTTTCCTTTTTTTCAATGCTGGGGAAGCATTCTGCAGTGATTCCGTAAAGAACTGGAACAGGCTATCCGGACCGATCCCCCTCATTAACCAGTCCCCGATCCAACTCCTGTTTCTCCAGACACCCCCGGACAGGGCCGAAACTTACCCGCAGGGGAAATTTTCCGTGAACCTGATATCCTCCATTGCCAATACGCTTCTGTGGGATCAATCGGGCGGCTATCTGGGCTATGTTGATACGGAAATTATCAGGTCCAGTCTCGAATTTAAGTATGGGATCCTCTCCAGGCTTGAAATCGGTATGTCCATTCCCTTCATGTACGGTTCCGGCGGTTTTATGGACCACGGGATCCTGGAGTTTGAAAAATTATTCGGCGCTTCGCGACACTTGAGAGAGAACGAGGACAAAGGAGGATTGGCCAATCAGTATACCTACAAGATATCGAGGAACGGCAAGGTTTTTATCCAGGGGAATAATGGATCTTCAGGGCTGGGGGATATTGCGCTGAGACTGAAGGGTAAGATACTGAACGAAAGCGACATTTTGCCGTACGTGAGCGCTCGGTTCTCCGTCAAAGTGCCGACGGGCGACGAAGACAGAGCATTCGGAAGCGGGGCCGTGGATTATGGTTGCGGCCTGCTCATACAAAAAACCGTATTGAAGAGGCTTACCACTTACTTCAATGCCGACGTTGTTTTCCCGGGTCAGGCCTATAAGCAGGTCGATGTTTCCCTGCAGACGTTTTATAACCTGATGCTGGGCACCGAGGTTAAGCTGACTCACGGCTTATCCGTCATGGCACAGCTCAGCTATATCACCCGACCGTTTAGGGACACGGGTCTTGATCTGCTGGATGGTCGAATATGGGACCTCCTCCTGGGTTTAAGCTATGTAACGAAAGGCGGCTACCTTGTCCAGGGTGGTCTGATCGAGGATATCATTGCATCATCAGATGCCAGCGCCGACATCGTTTTCTTTATAAACGTGGGGAAAAACTTTTAATCCGGATTTCACGGACCACACGCGCGCCGATCGCGGGATTGCCTTTTTTGAGTCATGTATTAGCGTATGAATAAATACCATCAGATCACCGGTCTTTTAAAGGGAAGCGACGGAGGATATGATTATGCAAACAGATCGCAAACGAAGTGATTCAGAACCTTTTGCCGATCAGGAAAAAAATGTCGGCGGAGAAGCTCTGGTCAAATCGAAGCAGATCCTGATTATTGCGGTGATGCTGGTTGTGACCACGGCGGTCAATGCCTTCCTCGAACACATCATCCAGCCGTCCTCCCTGGTTTTTGTTTATCTCGTGCCGACCATCGCCGCCGTGATTTATTTCGGAACCTGGGCGGCGGTTCTTTCGTTTACCGCCGGTTTTTTCATCTTCAATTTCGGTTTTGTTGAACCTTACTATACACTGCACATTTCCAACCCGCAGGACATCTACAATGTCGTCGTCTACTTCGGCATTGCCGGCCTGATCACCTATCTCATCAATATCGTCCGCCGCCAGAACAGCTTCCTCACCAAAAGACTGGACCGGGTTTCCCTCATCGAAGAAATGACGAGAGAGTATCTCCTTTTGACCCCAATCGAAGAAACTTCGTTAAGCGAGAGCCTCGCGGAAACGCTGCGGGCGAGGGTGTTTGCCCAGCTGGGACAACTCGCGGTAAAATATATCAGGGTAAGTCTGGACGCGCCGGTCCTGGTCTTCTTCCGTGAAAATGACGGACGTCTGAAACTCTGGGCAAAAAGCAGCGTGGACCTGGAGGTTACCGAAAAAGAAAACGCCGCCGCATCCTGGACCCTGACAAACGGCGATGTTTCCGGAGCGGGAACTCTGACCCAAACGGATACGCCTTACTATTTCATTCCCCTGAAGTCCCTGGAAGGCGTTATCGGTGTCCTGGGAATTTTATACGATTCTAAGGATCTCTTTCCGGAACAGCGCCGGCTGCTCGCGGCCATTGCAAATTTGACGACCCTGGTTGCCTCCGGCTGGATGCGATTGAAATCGCCGGTGAATCAGTAATTTTCATTCCGATCAAAGTTCTATCTGCGTCCCGAGCTCGACAACGCGGTTGGGTGGAATGCCGAAATAAGCAGTGGGATTCCCGGCATTGCGGGACATAAAGGCAAAAATCGCCTTGCGCCAGCGCAGCATCTTCGACTTCCCCCCCGTCAGAAGGGTTTCCCGGCCGAGATAGAAGGTTGTGGTCATCGGTTCCGTGACGAGGCCGTAGCCGGAAGCGTCCTGCATGAGCCGCGGCACGTTGGGCGTCTGCATATACCCGTACAAGGCGATCAAACGATAGAACCCCTGTCCCAACTCGTCGAGCTTGATTTGCTCTTCCGGCGGAACCGTGGGCGAGTCGGTCGGACGGATGGAAAGAAGCACGACTTGCTCGTGCAGAATGTGATTGTGCTTGACGTGATGCAGGAGGCTGGGAGGCGTTCCGTCTGAAGCCAGCGTCATGAAGACGGCCGTCCCGGGCACTCTCGGCATCTTGTGCCGGGATACTTCGTCAAGGAAATTGGTGATGGGAAATCTCCCTCCGGCCAACCTTTCGGCAAGCTCCGCACGCCCCTTTCTCCAGGTGGTCATGACAATCGCTACAATCAGCGCGATAAAAAGGGGAAACCATCCGCCGTCGGCGATCTTGAAGAGATTGCCGCTGATGAAGGCAACGTCAACCACAACAAACACCCCCACAAGAAGTACGGCTTTCCAAAGCGGCCATTTCCAGTTGTGAGTCAGCACCAGAAAATAGAGAAGAGAGGTGATGATCATCGTCCCCGTGACGGCAATGCCGTAAGCCCCCGCCAGTCCGCTCGATTCCCTGAATCCGATCACAACGCCGAGACAGGCAATCATCAGGGCGTAATTGACGAAGGGAATATAGATCTGACCCTGCATGTCGCTCGACGTATGAACAATGTGCATCCGGGGACAGAGTCCCAGCTGCACGGCTTGCTGCGTCAGGGAAAAGGCTCCGGAAATCATAGCCTGAGAGGCAATGACAGTGGCGGCGGTGGCCAAAGCGACCATGGGATAGAGGAGAAATCCGGGGACCAGTCCGTAGAAGGGATTGACGTTCATCTGCGGATTTCCCAGAAGCAGCGCGCCCTGTCCGAAGTAGTTGCAAAGCAGCGCCGGACCGGCAAAACCGAGCCAGGAGAGGCGGATGGCTTTTTTCCCGAAATGACCGAGATCGGCGTAAAGCGCTTCGCAACCGGTGATGCACAAGACAACGGAACCCAGGACAATGATGCCGTGGACGCTGTTGCGCATAAAAAAATCAATCGCGTAAAAAGGGTTGACGGCCAGCAGAATTCTTGGTTCATGCAAAACCCGGTAAAGACCGAAGCCCGCGATGGCGAAAAACCAGATCACCATGATCGGACCGAATAACCTGCCGATATGTTTGGTGCCCCGGTGCTGCAAAAAGAAGAGGAAAACGAGGATGACACAGGTCAGGGGCATCACGAAAGGCTTGGCGGCGATGGTGGCAACTTCCAGTCCTTCGATGGCCGAAAGGACGGATATGGCCGGGGTGATGATTCCGTCGCCGTAAAGGAGTCCTGCGCCCAGAATGCCGGCAAACATGAGCGTAGCCTTGAGCCCGGGAGAGATCGTCTTGCCGGAAGCCGTCAGCAGGCCGAGAAGCGCAAAAATGCCCCCCTCGCCGCGATTGTCGGCGCGCAGAATGAAAATCACGTACTTGATGCTGACCACGATCATCAGCGACCAGAAAACAAGAGACAAGACCCCGAAGATATTGGCCGGGTCGGGGGTTATCGCATGCCTCCCATGAAAACATTCCTTGATGGCGTAAAGCGGGCTGGTTCCGACATCGCCGAAGACAATGCCGATGGATCCAAAGGCCAGAATGAGGTGCTTTTTGTCGAACCACCGAGAGGGCGGCGCTTCACCTGACGGCATGTCGGGATCAAGAACACTTCCGGATGAAGAAGACATAAAAAAACCTCCAAAGTGCGATTACAGGAGGATCATCCTCCCGAATCACTCCGGTCGGTTCTCCTCATCGATGTCGGCGAAGTTAGCTGACGGGCTCGGGCCGAATGAGGTTGCCCTACGCAAAATTGCGATGCGCCCCAAAAGAATGGTTCCTCCGCTCCCGGTGATCGGGATTAGACATTTTGTTCTGTGGTTCCTTAGTGCATCTTTTAAAGATTGTCAATGGCATAGGTCGGGCATCCCTGCGTATCATGGATCGACCCTAAACCGGCCAATCCGGGATTTCCTTCTTCGTCCCGAACCATTTCAGCGTCGTGTAAAACATATCGAGATGACAAAGTGCGGTTTTCAGGCGGGTAAGCCTGCTTTTGGCGGTGACCCCGCGCAGAAGTGCGTCATACTGATCAAACGAAAGTCTGCGCATTTTGCGGATCGTGACTTTTTCCAGCGCCTGCTTTTCTTTCATGTAGTGCTTCAGTTTTTCTGCATATTGCATAAGGCCGTTTTGCCCTCCGCAAAGAGCTTCCACGGCCAGAACGCCGCTCAGGCAGGCCATGTCGATCCCGCCGCCGTGCAGGGGGGATGTGAGTCCCGCCGCGTCGCCCACCAGCATGATATTACCGTAAACGAGGCGTTCGAACATCCGCCCCGCGGCAATGCCGCTGCCCCGTTCAAGCACAGCCGCACCTGCAAGCCCTTCCTTTCGCAGAACGTCGTCGAGCAGCTCTCTCAGATCCAGCCTGTCGCGGCCAAGCGTTCCTCGCACCGTGCAGACTATGCCGACATTGGCCCGCAAGGCATCCTTGGGGAAAATCCAGGAGTAGGCGGGTTGAAATTCAGCGGGCAGATTCGAGAAAAAAACAAACCTGAGGCGCGGCATGAGCGCGCTGAAGTCGCCCGCCAGCACAACCTGATGCGCCAGAAGATACTCCTGAAAATAATCGTTTGAAAAATCATAAAGACGGGACGTGATCGACGGTGCGCCGCTCGCGTCCAGTATCCAGTCATACTCTTTTTGCATCCCGTAAAAATATTCCAGGCGATCGACTATTATCAACCGGACTTTGTTCATTTTTGTGAAGCGCTTTCCCCTTTCCCGGGGGATAAGGCCACCATCGTACGGGAATTCGATGCGCTTACGTCTTTGCAGGTGGACGTCAAAGACCGGTTCCCGCAGATTGAGATTATGCGCTCGCTTTCCATTCCCCAACCCGGTTCGTCCCCGGCCGGTGCTATTCTAAAAAATATCCTTCATTTTGCCGAGCTCTTCGCGCCGTTTTCAGACTACTTTCTCATCGACACACTGATCGGCCAGCCGGAGAATTGTATCCCGCAACCCGTTGCGGGTTATGTAGGCATTACCGGGTGCGTCTGCGACTGGACAATGGCGAAAGCGGTGATTGATCAAAGTCCCATCCCGGTTATCCTCGCGGGGGGGCTTTCGGCTGAAAATGTTTTTGAGGCTGTTGTATCGCTCAGGCCCGCAGGGGTGGACAGCTGCACGCAGACCAACGCCGTGGACAAAAACGGCCAACCGGTCCGGTTTAAAAAAGATCTGAAGAAAGTCCGGCGGTTTGTCGAAAAGGTCGACCCCGATGTTTCGTCCGGCCGCCGCGAGTGCCGCATAGAGGCCGCCCGGTCCTGCACGCTAAATCCCTGCAAAAAGAATATCAGACGATCACCGCCATGATTGATTTATATTGCCGGGAGGTGCATCAGACCGCTACCGAAGAAGTATGTCTGCCGTGCAGGGAACTCCTGGACTATGCCAAAGCAAGGCTTCGCAAGTGTCCTTATGGGGAAGACAAACCGACCTGTGCGGCATGTCCCCGGCACTGTTACAAACCGGAGCGGCGAGCGCAAATGCAGCAGGTCATGCGTTATGCCGGGCCCCGCATGCTGCGGTCGCATCCGGTCCTGGCCTTCCGCCACCTCCTGAAAAAATTCAAAAAGCCAAAAAAAAAGCTATGAAAATTGCCATCATCGGAGCAGGACCGGGCGGCCTCTATGCGGCACTCGCGGCGGCCGGACGAAACATCGGGGTCGACCTTTTTGAAAAACGATGCGTCGGGGAAGGCATCGTCTGCGGCGAATGCATTTTCGATTCGCTCCGGATCATGCCCCGTCCGGGCAGAGGCCTGCTGCGTCCTGTCGATGAATTGGTCCTCCAGGGGCGACACTCCT
>Ga0351840_1059_pt3 | contig 19360 bp, 11 predicted proteins | sample BONcelHFGM3001E5_FD_206883 | JGI IMG/M metagenome (GOLD analysis project Ga0351840, IMG submission 206883) | Enriched cells from coal bed in the Powder River Basin, Montana, United States - BONCAT cells FGM rep1 HSBNCT.FGM.300.1.E5 ... | reverse complement strand
TTTTGTTTTACTGAATCACTTTTAATGCTTGAAGTTTTTTCTTCGTGAGTTGGAACTACGGTATTAATTTTTTCAGCCGTTATTATGGTGTCGTTAATTAATTCGACGATTTTTTCTGATTCAACAATTTTAGGAACCACATAACTTTTTATTGGGAAGAGAATAAAAATTGAGAGATAACTAATGATTAAAATGGTTATCGGTAATCTAATATTACTCTTCACTTCCTTAGGAATTTTAACAAATAAATAAATTAAAATTCCGTTTAGAAAAAGATTTTTAATCAATGCTTCAAGTGAAGTCATCGGAAACAGTTGCCCGAAACAGCCGCAATTATCTGCTGAATGACCGGTAAGAATTAAGTAGGAAAGATGAAAATTAAATATGATCAGAAGAATGAATGAAAAAGGATAAATTATTTGTTTAAGATAATTTTTCTGAAAAAAAGTGAGTCCAAGAAAAAACTCAAATCCGATAATTACTCTTGATAAATACGGTGCATATTCCCATCCGGTTATTTTTTGGGTGACTATTGTTAATTCAAAACTGTGTATAGGAAAAAGTTTTGAAACAGCCGAAAAAACAAATAGCAGTCCCAGAAAATAGTTGGTTAGGTTAAATAAAAACTTTGTTCTTGTTTCTGTCATTATCAAAAAAAATCAAATAATTAATTGGTTAAAAGCTAACCCAAAAAAAAATTCAGTTCAAGCCGAATCGGCATAATGTCTATTTTGATTGAAAGATATTGGTCAATATCACTATATTGAATAAAACAAAGTAAATAATTTGGGAAAACCTTATGAGAAAACCATTTGCAATTTTATCGCTTCTAATTTTTATATTATCACTAATTCAAACTAATGCCGAAGCATGTACTAATTTCATTGTTACCAAAGGGGCTTCAACAGACGGCTCAACAATGATTTCTTATACCGCAGATTCATATTTAATGTATGGTGAACTTTATCATTATCCTGCCGCCGTTTATCCTGAAGGAACAATGCTTGATATTTATGAATGGGATACCGGAAAATATCTTGGGAAAATTAAACAGGCTTTACGAACTTATAATGTTGTCGGCAACATAAATGAACATCAAGTTGTTATTGGTGAAACTACTTATGGCGGAAGAAGCGAGTTAGTTAATACAAAAGGAATTATGGACTATGGAAGTTTAATATATATTGCACTTCAGAGAGCAAAAACCGCACGCGAAGCAATTAAAATAATGACGGACTTAGTAGCTGAATATGGTTATTGTAGTTCCGGAGAATCTTTCTCTATTGGTGATCCTAATGAAGCATGGATCCTCGAAATGATCGGCAAAGGAGAAGGAAATAAAGGTGCTGTTTGGGTTGCAATGAGAATTCCGGACGGTTATGTTTCGGGACATGCAAATCAAGCAAGAATTACAACATTTCCTTTAAACGACCCTAATAACTGTCTCTACTCACCTGATGTAATTTCATTTGCTCGTGAACGTGGTTATTTCTCAGGTAAAGATTCAGATTTTAATTTTTCAGATGCTTATGCGAGATTAGATTATGGTGCAATTCGTTTTTGCGATGCACGCGTCTGGTCTTTATTCAGAAGAGTAAATAAAGATGCAGATAAATATATCTCATACATTAAAGGTGAAAACTTAGATAGAATGCCGTTATGGATTAAACCCGACAAAAAAATATCCTTACATGATGTTATGCAATTGATGAGAGATCATTATCAAGGAACCGAACTTGATATGACAAAAGGTATTGCAGCAGGTCCCTATTCAATGCCTTACAGATGGAGACCATTAACATTTTCTTATAATGGTGAAGAATATTTTAATGAACGCCCGATATCTACACCTCAAACAGGATTTTCATTTGTATCTCAATCACGAGCTTCGCTGCCGAATGAAGTAGGCGGAATTTTGTGGTTTGGTGTGGATGATACTTACATGACAGTTTACACTCCAATGTACGCATCAATGACAAAAATTCCGTATAACTTCAAAAAAGGATTAGGTTCGTTAGGGGAATTCACATGGGACTCCGCTTTTTGGGTTTTTAATTTTGTTTCTAATTACGCCTACCCAAAATTTTCTGTTATTATAAATGACATTCAAACTGAACAAAATCGATTAGAAGGAACCTATCTTTCACAACAGGAAAGAATCGAAAATAGTGCTTTGGCTCTTCTTAAAGAATCAAAAGGAAAAGCTGTCGATTATTTAACTGCCTATTCGAATGAGATGGCTTATAACACTTATTCAAATTGGAAAAAACTTGGTGAGAATCTAATAATGAAATATATGGATGGGACTAAAAAGAGTGAGTTTCATAAGCCTATTAACATTGGCTATCCTGACGATTTCAAAAAACTGATTGTTGAAGAAGCATGGGATAAAATTAAAATGAAAAAACTCCCCGGACAGGATGAACGTGAGTTTGCGCTATTGATTGAACAAGGGAATAAAGAGCTTTTTAGTAAAAAATATGAAGAAGCGAAAATTTCATTCAACAAAGCTTTGAAGATTAAATCCGATAATGCAGAATTAAAATCCAAAGTTGAAAAGATTGATAAAATTCTTGTCGATATTGAAAAACTTCATAAAACATATTTAACCGAATAATTCACAATTATTGAAACGGTTGAGATCCCTAATATTTTTTCATTAACACCTCGATTAATCGAGGTGTTAATGAAATAGAAACCAAAAGTTGAACCGTTTTACCTGTGCGCCTCCGGCGTAACGGTTTCCGGTTGGCGATTTTTATTTCATTCCATTTTCGTATTTTAGTGAAACTGAAAAGGCGAGAAATCTCATTAACTTCTGTTTGAACCATGGCACCAAGCCGGGATAATGTTATGATTTTTATAAACTTGAACCGGAAATCAAAATTATGTTAAGCGAACAAGAAAAAGAAGAAATAAAACAACGGCTTCTTTCAAAATTTAATTTGCAGAAAATTATTTTATTCGGGTCTCAAGCGCGCGGAACTTCTGATAATAAAAGTGATGTCGATCTGCTGATTATCAGTGAGTTGAACGAAGACAGATTTAATTTGATGGATCGGATGAGGGCTTGTTTACTGCAGCTAAATTATGCTTTTGATGTAATTATCCTAACTGAAAATGAATTCGAGCGGGACAAGAAATACCCCGGAACCGTTGCCCGTTATGCAACTAAAGAGGGAATAGTTTTGTATGAGCAATGATAGAAAAGAGCTAGAAGAGCAAGTATATAAATGGATTGAAATTGCCGAAGAAGATTTACTTTTGGCGAAACACGCTTTTACACTCCAATCGAATATCCCCTACCGATTAATTTGTTACCATGCACAGCAATGCGCAGAAAAGTATATGAAAGCTTTTCTTGTAAGTAAATTTATTGATTTCCCATATACACACAGTATCGACGCGCTTACTAAATTGGCTCCGGAAGAATTTAAGTTAATGACCAAATTGGAAAGTACTTTTAAATTGACAAACTACGCAGTTGCCAGAAGATATCCCGGTGAATATCAAAAGATTGACAAAGATGATGCCCAAAACGCGGTTAAACTTGCAGAATTTGTGAAGGAAATTATTTACGAACTCTTAGAAAAAGATAACTTCAAATTATCAAATTAATAACAGACACTTTCCACAAATGATAATAGACTATTCAAAATTTCTCTAACCGCAAAATATTATCGAATTCCGTTAGGTTTTAACATCCTCATTACGGCATCATAATTGTTTATCTTCTACAAAAAAGGAATTATTTGAAGATGAAAATTGGCCTTACAAAATTTGCTCTGATTATTTTACTCAACTTAGTTTTAAGTATAAACACATTTTCACAAAATTACCAGCTTGTTTGGTCTGATGAATTTAGCGGGACATCCCTTAACACAAACGATTGGACTTATGAAATAGGTCCTAATCCCGCTAATAATGAACTGCAATATTACACTAACCGTTTTCACAATCTTTATTTTGAAGACGGCAGCCTGGTAATAAGAGCATTGAGTGAAATTTATGGTGGAATGAATTACACATCGGCAAGAATCAAAACTAAATTAAATTGGAAGTATGGAAAAATAGAAGCGAGAATTAAACTCCCTTACGGACAAGGGATCTGGCCTGCATTCTGGATGCTTGGTCAAAATATTGGTTCGGTGGGATGGCCTGCATGCGCTGAAATAGATATTGTAGAATTAATTGGAGGCGGTGCGGGAAGAGATAATCGTTGCTATGCAACTCTTCACTGGAGGATTTTATATAACGCATCTATTCTTGTTTATTGTACATGTAAATATTCATCTCAACCAATAGTAACAGCCTTTTAAGTAGAGTAAGAGTATCCATTTCCCCACCATTATTTCGGTTATTATTGTTAATAAAATGACAATACTGAGCTAGAACATAAGAAACACTGCAATTTGTTAAGAAAAATAAAATTACAAAAATTTAAAAAACTACTTGCATAATTCGTTTTTTTTTTTTTTGTATATTTTGGACGGGTGAATAATTCTGTTTGTTGTTTTAACAGTTACTTAATACAAAGGGGAGCTTGTGATAGATAGGTTCGTTACCAAATACTTCTGGTACTTGTCCCCGGTTGTCGAGAACCATTTCTCGACACTACACGTATGTAAATAATTAAAAGCAAAAGATAATACTTTGGTAGGGAAAATTGTATTTTATAAATTTGTAAGGACTTGGAGTTTATTTTATCGTAAATGGGTTTAAGAATATGATTAATTAGAACAATCTAGTTCTTTATTACTCTTATATTTAAAGTATAAAAAAACTCCAGGACTACACCGATACTTATCCGGTGGAATTTTAATTAATTGAACTATAGGTGAAGCTATGCTTAATTTAATTGCCGAATTTTTCTTCCCTTTGTTACGCTTGATGAAAAGAGCAGCTTTTTATACACTGTTTTCCACTCATTTTTTATTTCCGCAGGCATTTCATATTTCAGATAACCCTGCAGAAGTTTTTACTATTGATAGATTTGCCAACGAGGTTTATTATATTCATCGATACACCGGACAAATATTAAAAACAAATTTAAGAACTCTTGTTACTACTAATACTCAATTCTTGAGAATCCCTGTATTTGCCAATACTTCCCATAAAGCTGTCTACATTTTTGATGACAAAGCATATATATATGATTTTGACAATGATTCAACATATATGATATTAGATTCGGTTGGTAATTTTCCTATGGGACCTATGCCACTATATGACTTTTCTCCGAACGATGAATATTTAATTATCCGCAACCATTATTACAGCTTCAAGAAAGAGGAGTGGAAAAGTAATAACTGGTCATCTAATTATGGTGGTTCTGAATTATATGATTGGGGGAGTGATTCTTCTATTATTTATCTAATAGGACAAAATATTTTAGCCGAATATTTTTTTACAACCGGAGTAGTTGATACTATGCTTGAATTCGGTTATTATGATTATATAACAGGATTTGCATATAACAGAAGCAATAATATACTTGCTTATAGTATTATGGAAATAATACCCACGATTAATTTTTATGACAAAACTACCAATGTTGATACTATAGCATTTGATCCGTTAAGGGATGACTCGCTTTCCCACTGCTGGGGAGGCCCGGCTTTTTTTAGATATTTAAGATGGTCTCCTCTTGAGAATAGGCTTGTTTTTTTTAATGAAGGTCTTGAAAGTGCAGACGGTATTTTTTTATATGACCTCGATTCTATTAAAACTTATCCACAAACCGAATGTGACGAATATGGAGCAAAATATGACACCCAATGGTATAATAATGACACTATTATTTATGCCAATTTAACATTCGCCTTACTTTATGGATTCGGCATTTCTCATAATTTAACTAAGGTGGAGGATACATATAAAGAGAGAACAGATAATCTTAATCAATTGATCTGCTACCCTAACCCATTTAACAGCTTGACTAATATTAAATTACTAAACCCATCTGCCGGAGTTTATAAAATTATTATATATAATGTATTTGGCCAAAAGATAAGAAGTTTAGAGTTAGAGGGGACATCCAATAATATTTCCGAAATTCAGTGGGATGGCAAAAATGACAGGCGGGAACAAGTTTCTTCCGGCATATATTTAATTACAGCCGAAATAAAAACTGACTTAAAAAGTATAAATTTTAGTAGTTCTAAAGTTATCTATTTAAAATAAGGGTGAAATATGAAAACAATCGTTATTCTCTTCCTTTCCATTATCTTATATAATGGTTATTCGAACTGTCAACAAATATCCGGTGTTTTAGATGAAATACCTTTTGACAGCACATTTCAGCAGCCGTCCGAAAAAGTATCATCAATAAACCTTACTGGAAATTTCAACGAGCTTGTTATTTCGGTCGGTTTCCCAGATCGACCTACTACTTTAGATTATCCTATAATAGTCAATAATGATATTTATCCGGTATGCGGGGTTTTTGAGGACGGGACTTTATTAATGGACTATATTACCTCGCAAGGTGGTTCAATACCAATTGATGAATGGTATGGACCTGCGTTTCGTAAATACTTTAATACTCATTCCGGCGGCGTTTATACGGTGAACTTTAATTTTAAAAAACCTTCATCCGGTGGACGATTTTTAACTAGTAATACAATGCAGCACTACATAGGATTAAACAATAGTGATAGCAATGTAATTTTTAATAAAAAGCAGCAAATTTTAAATGATATTGCACAAGTAATTTGGGAAGATGACAATACTGCGTTTGATAATATTGACGCTATCCATTTTACTTTCGAAAATATACCACGCAATGAGTTTCATGTAAAATATAGTGGAACTGTAGGATTCAACTATACACTAACAGGTTCCGGTGGGCAGGTCTATTATGCAAACAAACTTATAACTATTCAACTCAATGCTGCACCTATTGTCCATGAAAGGATGCACATAATTGGCGCGGTATCCGGATATCCTAATGGGTTTTGGGGCTTTCCCGATAGGGGAAGAGATAAACGTCGCGGAGAAGATCATCGTAATATGTTATGGAGTTATGATATGATGTATCATAACGGGGTTACACCCGATTTGCATTCATTATACGCTCTCCCACCTATTTTGTCGCATGATTTAGCATTTTTAGGGTGGATAAAACCTGAAGAAATATTAGTAGTAAATTCACAAAACTATGCGGAGTTAAATTCCTTTAGACTTTCAGATATAAACTATTCTTTAACGCCCGATCAAATTGGACAGGGCTTTCGAAGAATCATAAAAGTAATGATTAAAGAAAATTATAATGGTAATTTAGATGAATATTTTTTAATCGAGTTTCATAAAGCTTCGGAGTTTGACAAGGCATTTACTAACCTTGATGAGTTTCAGACGCATGGTTACAATAATGGGATACTAATATGGCACATTAAAGAAATTGTAAATATGATTAATATATCTTATGATAATCTAATTGATTTGGAGGCAGCCGTTCCATACAATGGTTGGAACAACAACCCTATACCAAATACTCTTTTTCCGCGTGACTTTAACCGCCCTCTTTTGCCAGTAATGCCAGTCTGGAATGGCAATTTTTCAAGAGATTTTGATTATTTAGATGATGATTTTATGAAAGAAATAAGTCCTGATCATTGGATATTTACTTATATGCCAGATGGAGGAAGACATATTTGGGATTTGACAGCTCCAAGACCTTTTACATGGTATCCCCCAGAGCCGGATCTTTTTATCCGATTGCAAAGTATGAGGTCAGATTTTTTTACCGATGAACCAATAAAAGAGATTATTACTAATAAAATGAGTGACATAACCCGCCCTTCAACCAGGGAATGGGGTAACTTAGCAGCAAATAGATATAAAGCTTCATCTAAAACTCATATTGCATTTTTAAATATGAAACGCGAAAATGATTATATGACTTTGGATATAAAATATAATTATTGGGAAGGGGATATTGAAGAAAACTCTACAATGAGCGGTAATGTAACAATCGCGCATGATGTATATGTACCTGCTGGAAAAACACTTACAATAAACTCCGGAACTAATATTACTTTTTTAAATGGTGCTAATTTAATTGTTTATGGAGAAGTAAATAGTTCTGCGTCATTAATAATTCCAACGAATAGCCGCTTGCAGGTGCACCCGGGTGCTAAAATAACTTTTAATGTTGGCACATCCTTAATAATTAATGGAATACTAAACGCCGCAGGTTACTCAACAAATAAAATAACTTTTGATTTTCAGATGCCTGCTGCAAACACGAGCAATGGTATTATTTCTAATGGTAGTTTGACATTAAATCATACAATAATAAAAAATGCCCACACAGCAATAACTGCAAGCGGGTCAAATGTATTCTCTGTTCAGAACAGCACAATTAACAACTGTGTATATGGAATAGATTTGTTAAACTATTCGCAAGGGACCACTCCGTTAATTAAAGGGAATAATTTTAGTGTAAATGAAACAGCAGTTTCTGCAAACTATGGTAATACCATTGTAATTCAAGGCAATACAATTACAAATAGTACTATGGGGGTATACTTAAATCAGACATCTAATGGTAATGTTTTGAATAATACTATAACATCAAATATGGAGACTCAACCAGGGGTTATGTTCTCCTCAAGTTATGGGGCAATTAGAGGTAACCAAATAAGCGGACACGGTAACGGAATAGCGCTGATCGAATCATCACCAAAAGTTGGTGTAAACAATATTCATCATAACCGATTTCATGGAATATACAGCGGATATGGCTCTTCAGCAGATTTACTCGCGGAACTAATAAGAGATCCATGTTCTGAAGTACCGCTAATTTATCCGGTAGGGGGATTTAATTTCATTTATGAAAACGGAAGTGAAGCTGAAATACGGAGAGGAGATGATGACGGTTCCGAGATATATCTAAATAATAGCAGCATTCAAGCCTCTTATGGGTGCAATGAAATCTATGATGACAGAGAAGAAACACAAACGCTCCCCACAGAGCTTTTAATGAATGGTACTTATGGAAGTGAAGAATTTGTTATTTATGCTGAAGGTAATTATTGGGGAGAGAATAATTCGTTATTATCATCAAGATTCGGTAACCTATTGGTTGAATATGAACCATTTAATCTATATTCATGTCCTCTTCCCGAACTAGAGCAGTATTGCCCAATTATAATGCATACAGCAGACGGGGTAGTTCTTGACACGTTATATGCATTAAAAACTGAAGGGATGATGGATGAAAAATCTCAGTTATTTTCTGAGGCAGGTAAGGCATACTACACTAACGATCAGTCAACAGCCAAAGAAAAATATGCTTTGATAATAAACAATTATGGTACAGAGAAAGATGCAATAAATGCGTATTGGAGATTTTATAAGCTGCAACAAGAATCTAATGGAAGTATTAACAGTTTTAGAGAATTGATCAACAACAAGAAAGCGTTGACAAATGACTCAGTGTTAATATGGACAATGAATAATCTTCTTGGAATAAGCTTAACACAAATAGAAGCTTATACAGAGGCTATCAGTTATTACGAAGATAACATACAAACAAACCCCGAAAGCGATATATCCTTAAACAGCCAACTAAACATTATGACATTGTCACTGCTTAATGGTATTAGCGGATTGGGTAAAATAGCGACAAGTTATGGGGTTTCCAATAGAGAAGAATATATTTCAAGAAGAAAGGAATTATTGGAGAAAAAATTCGGGAAAAGCGATAACCAAATCACTGGTGAACAAATACCGACTGAGTACGCCCTTTTCCAAAACTACCCTAACCCATTCAACCCTACTACAACCATTACCTACCAAATCCCAAAAGAAGGATTAGTAACGTTAAAAATCTATGACATCCTCGGCAAAGAAGTAACCACCCTCATAAACGAAGAAAAACAAGCTGGTAAATACAGCATAGATTTCAACGCATCAAAGCTCTCAAGCGGTGTATATTTGTATGAACTTCGTTCAAATGAGTATAGATCGACAAAGAAATTGTTGTTGATGAAATGACGATAAGTGTCGTTAAAGTAAATAAAAATAGTGAATAAATTTCTTAAGAAGGCTGTCGAAAGGCAGCCTTTTTTATGAGGAGTCGAGTCTTTTGCTAATTTTGCAACCTAACATTAGCTCCTAAAAATCAATTCTGCCTTTTTAAGGGTTGACTGATTATCAAATTGATAAATATTATTTTCACCATCTGATAATTTAATCTCATTGGATTCCATTTTTCTTCTCTTTTATTGGAGTTTTCAGATCTTCTTTTACGGCACTATAATTGTCTGGTATTTCGAAAAAAGGAATTATTGAAAAATGAAATTTTCTGTCACAAAATATGTTCTGCTTATTATAATTAACTTGTTCTTTAGTAATAATACAATTGCTCAAAATTATCAGCTTGTCTGGTCTGATGAATTTAGCGGAACATCCCTTAACACAAACGATTGGACTTATGAAATAGGTCCTAATCCTGCTAATAATGAACTGCAATATTACACTAACCGTTTTCACAATCTTTATTTTGAAGACGGCAGCCTGGTAATACGAGCATTGAGTGAAATTTATGGTGGAATGAATTACACATCAGCAAGAATTAAAACCAAATTAAATTGGAAGTATGGAAAAATTGAAGCGAGAATTAAACTTCCATATGGACAAGGAATCTGGCCTGCATTCTGGATGCTTGGTCAAAATATTGGTTCGGTGGGATGGCCTGCATGCGGTGAAATAGATATTGTAGAATTAATTGGAGGCGGTGCGGGAAGAGATAATCGTTGTTATGCAACTCTTCATTGGGAACAAAATGGTCATGCAAGTTATGGCACAAATTATACGCTTCCATCAGGAATATTTGCTGATGATTATCATATTTTTTCGGCAACCTGGACTCCTCAAAAAGTCGAATGTTTTGTGGATGGAATTCGATATTTCGTAATAGATATCACTCCTGCAGGACTGAGTGAATTTCATGCTCCTTTTTTCATTATTCTAAACCTTGCCGTTGGCGGTAATTGGCCCGGAAATCCAAACGCTTCAACAATTTTTCCGCAGTATATGTTTGTTGATTATGTCCGCGTTTATCAAGATGCAGCATCAGTTCCAACGATAGTATTAACTGCTCCTCAAAATAATGCAATTATTCCATTTGGTCAGGATGTTTTGATTAAATCAGGAGTTCAATTTTCTGGTGAAATTTCTAAAGTTGAATTTTATCAGGATGCAGTGAAAATTGGTGAAACTTCAACCACTCCTTATGAATGGACATGGAAGACACCTTCGCAAGGTTGTTACAAATTAAGTGCAAAAGCTTATACAACTGAAGGGTTTTATTCAAATTCACAAACTGTTTCTGTAAAAGTTGGAATCGATTGTATTGAAGCTCCATACCCGGGACATCCTATCAATATTCCGGGAATAGTTGAAGCCGAAAACTTCAATATTGGTGGACAGGGTATTGCATATAATGATCTTACATCTGTCAATAGTGGCGGTAGTTACCGTCCCGATGAAGGTGTTGATATTCAAGAATGTTCGGATCTTTTTGGTGGTTATAATATAGGATGGGTATTGCCAGGAGAATGGCTTAATTATTCTGTTAATATTAAAGAGACTGCATTATACAATTTTGAAATTCGTTATTCGGCAGGAACCGGTGGTGGTGTTTTTCATATTGAAGTTGATGGTGTAAATGTTACGGGGCAAATTGCTTTAGAAGGAACCAGCGGTTGGCAGACATGGCAAACATTCATCAAGGAAAATGTTAATCTTTCACAAGGAGTTAAAAATCTTAAGGTTGTAATTGAATCAGGCGAATTTAATCTGAATAGAATTGAGATTTATAAACCAAATACTGAGCCTCAGATTAATCTTATTTCTCCAAATGGAGGGGAAGTTTTTGGAAGCGGTTCAATTCAGGAAATTAATTGGGAAGGTCTTAGAATTCGTGATGTTCAAATTGGACTTTCAACAAACAATGGTACAAGCTGGTCATTTATCTCGGCACTTTCTCCTGCCGAATTTGGCGTTTTCAGATGGAAGGTTCCGGATTTGTTTTCAGATAATTGCAAAATTATGATTGTGGATAAAAGTAATTCTACTATCAGAGATTTGAGTGATAATGTTTTTACAATTACTAATCTTGTTTCTATTAATGATGAGGTTATCGTTGATTTATTTCAACTAAAACAAAACTATCCAAATCCTTTTAATCCGGTTACAAAAATAAAATTTTCTATACCGAATGTGGAGCGAGATTTATCTCGCTACGGTGGATCGGAAAACTCCCAATCCCGGGTATCACTAAAAGTATATAACATTCTCGGTAATGAAATTGCAACATTACTTAATGAACAAAAATTGCCCGGATTGTATGAAGTTGAGTTCGATGCCGGTAAATACAACATCCCAAGCGGGATTTATTTTTATGAATTGCGAGTTGGTGAATTTAGAGATATAAAAAAAATGGTATTTATGAAGTGAGTATTAGTGAAAACATTGGAGGTTTTGAGAACCTCCAATGTTTGAGTACTAATTAAGAACAGTCTAATATTGGTTATCAACTAAATCAGTTATTTAAAATTTTCTTGCGACAACCACAACGGTTTTAAGTGTTTCGATAACACTATTGTCATTTCCGACAGCTTCCAGAAAAATAATATATATCCCAATCCTCAAAGGATTTCCACCATCGTCACGTCCATCAAAAATAACTGAACCTTGATTTCCTGAAGGCATATTGTTTGTCAACATTCTGACATTTCTCCCTTTACCGTCAAATATTTTAATCCGAACTTGTGCCACCGTTTGAGTTAAATTATAATTTATAATTGTAAAATCTTCAAAACCATCATTATCGGGGGAAAATGGATTTGGTGCAACGGTTATAGCTTTATTTCGTGAGGTATTATCTGCGAAGATACTATTTACAACCCCGGGAGTAGCACCGTTGTTCGAAACGGAAGTACTCCAATTTGATGGATTATTCGAAGCAATCTCCGGATTAATTCTTTCAATCGACCGATTTCGTGTGTTTGATATTTGTTTGTTATGCCATTTGTCCGAATAAAAAACGGAGTCTATGATGTTCCCCTGGATGTCCTTCAACAAAATTAATTCACCTGTATTTACAAAACCAAGATTGGATGTGTTGGTAATTGATTTGTGTGGATTATTCAAAAGATTAGAATATTTATTCAACACAAGCGAGTCAGCCATTAATACAAAATAATTTTTGGGAGGAATTACGATTGTTGTATCGCTCAAACGATAAAAATTCTTTTTCTCATCTTCAATTCTCCAGCCGCCAATATTTACAGAATCGTTACTGTTGTTATAAATTTCTACAAATTCATTATTATCAATATCCGGCTCGTACATTATTTCATTAATCAAAAATTGATTTCGTGAGTAAGAGGGAACCGTTTCTACTGAATTGATGCTTCCCGGAGTTGCTCTTTTAAGTGAAGTAGCCCAATTAGAACTATCATTTGAATATCTGTTATTTGAAATTCGTTCTAACGAAAAACCGTTTCGTCCACCCCAGGCGGATTTGTAAATCACAGAATCAATAATTGCATCTCTAAAATCATAAATATAAATACCATCCGAAGTATTACTTAATGTACCAAAGACAGCCTTTATCAAAGGAATATTTTGTCCCGGGTAGAAGGTGGTAAGATTTGTATCTCTCGCAACAACAACACGTTCTTCCGGAAGTAACAAGTAATCATTTGTTGTAATAAAAACTTTGGTTGGTGTTGTTAATAAATCACTTATAAACCAATTTTTAAGATTTACAGTATCTAATGTTGGATTAAATAATTCAACCCATTCCGGTTCATTGTTTTTAGGGTCATACATTATTTCTGTAATCAGTAGAGATTTTTGTTCGAATCCGGGTTCGATACTTTTTTGAATTACGTTATTGTAAATATCTTCATCTTCATCATTGAAAAGCTCAACAGTAATAATGGTTCTGAAATCTAATTGTTGAATTGAATTAGGTGCTGTTACTTCAACAGAATCGAATGAATTTAACCCTGACACAATAACTGAATCAAGAAGAATTAATTGTGCATTTAAAGTATCGGTTTGATACTTAAAAGTTACGGCGAAGCTGCTTGAAGAAACTGTCCCGGTGTTTTTGACTTTTGCTGTGACCTTCACGTCATCATATTGTTTCGGATACAATGGATCGAATTGTAATCCCGAAAAAGTTAAATCGACTTGTTTCTGAGAAATACTATTTACTCTCCCGGGTGTACTCTGTTCAATATCGATAGAGGTTCCCCAATTAGTTTGAATAGTTGATGAAGCATCAGAAGAAATTCGTTCTAATGAATAACCGCTCAATCCGCCCCATGTGCTTGAGTAAAGGATGGAATCAATCACCGCTCCACGGTCATCATAAATAACAATCCCATCAGCATCATTATTCAAATTAGGAAGTGTAATTTTGACCAAACGTGATGGGACAATTCTATGGTAGTTTGTTATGCTGGAATCACGGGCAAGTACTAAAAGTTCATTGGGAGAAAGAATAATTGAATCGCGTACAAATACTTTTACCGGAGTTGTAAGAATGTCCGAGACAGCCCAATCTTTTATCGAAATATTCCTATCACTAACATTTTTTATTTCTATCCACTCCGGTTCACCGCCTGCAGGGGTATACATAATTTCATTAACAATTATTGAACTACGTGGATATCCGGGTCGAATACTATAAACTAATTTATTGTTAGTCGTATCATCATCCTGAGTTGCTGCTACAGAAATTAGAAATTGCCTGTTGGTTTGAAGATTTGTAATCTGATAATCAAGCAATAACGAAAGCGAATCCCCCGGACTAATATTAATCAATGAAGAATTGTATAAATTAATATCCGCTGTTGAATCAAAATCTGTATCCTCAAAAAGGGAGATTGAAAATGTTAAATTGTTTTTCCCGATATTTTTAACTTTTACAAATAAAGAAGGATTATCCCCAAAAACTGGAAATGCGGGAGAAGTATGTGCGGAAATTATTGCAATATCAAAATCCTTTTGTGTAACCGAGTTGATTTTTCCGGGTGTAGCTTTTACAACTCCTGTTGAAGTTTTCCAATTCATTGAATCAATAGAGGAATTCTCAAATAAAATTCTTTCCAAAGATCTTCCGCCGCTATTCCCACCCCAATTAGAAACATATTGGAGTGAATCTATAACACGATTTAATGAATCCATCAAAATCACTTTGTCAAAATCATTATTAAGCGTTGGAAGAGTTGCTTTTATAATTTGGGAGGTGATATTATAAAATTGAGCTACCGAACTATCCTTTGTGATAACAAGATATTCGTTTGGTTGAAGCAATAGACTAACTGAATTAATGGTGATAGTGTCAACCGCATCAGCGAAGCGGTAATTTTTCAGATTAATAAATTTTGAACTATTATTATAAATCTCAATCCACTCCGGTTCACCGGTTGTTGGAGCGTACATTATTTCGTTTATAATGATGTCACTTCTCACTTCATTTACAATAACTTTCTGAACTGAAGTAAAACCGATATTATTTGATGAATCTTCATCTATTGTTGCATTTGCGAGGACGATATAACGGTTAATCCCATCAGTAAGATTCGTTATCAAAACAGAAAAAGAAACAGAATCGTTTGGAATTAGTGAAATACCGTTAATTTCATTGATTAATTCCGAAGCTTCCGGAATTGAGTCGTTATTCAAATCAGAATAGAACCTTACTGTATATGCGGCTGAATTATCAGTCCCCCGATTTTTTACCCATGCTTTAAGTTCAACACTCTCATCTGCAATTACATATTTTTTAGGGGATGTAAAAGAGGCAATGCTAAGATCAAAATTCTTTGGAGTTACCGAATTTTTTCTCCCCGGAGTTGCTTTTAAAATTCCGGTGGATGTTTTCCAATTGGATTGATTTAATGAAATCGAATCGATGTAAACCCGCTCCAATGATTTTCCGCTACTTCCTCCCCAGTTTGAAAAATAGTAAACAGAATCAATAATGAACCCGCTTGAATCTTTTATGACGACTGCATCGTCAGTGTTATTCAATGCAGGAAAACTTACGATTATTACTCGAGATGGGATGTTGTAAAAATTTGAAATAGAAACATTATTGCTAATGACTAAAAAGGAATCAGGCTGCAAGAATAAATCAGCAGTTGTTATAGTTGCTTGAGAAGTAGTATTATCTTTTATTTTCCAGTTTTTCAAATTGATTGGATTTGCAGAACGGTTATACATTTCCACCCACTCCGGCTCTCCGGTAGATGGTGCATACATAATTTCATTTATTACAATCGCATTAAATTCTGCTGATGGAGTTTGAACTGAACCAATCACCGACTTACTATTATTCACTAAATTTTCATCCGATGCATATTCAGCTACAGTTATAAATTGATAGTTACCGACTTGTGTTGGAGTATACTGATACTGAATTTCAATTGAATCACCTGTAACTATAGTTGGAATATTTTCCTGTTGAATAACTTCATTCAGCTCAGGAACATTATTGCTATTGCTGTCATAGTAGAATTTTAATAGAATGTTTGTGGCTGAATTGGTTCCTGGATTTTTTACTACAGCACTAAGATTAAAACTATTTCCAAGTGTTATAGTTGATTGGGCTAATATGAAAGTTGAAACTGAAATATCATTTACAAGGGGAGTAATACTATTTTTATAACCCGGCGTACCGTTATTAATTGTGGAGTTTCCCCAGTTGGTTACTGAAGTATCTTTATTCATTACTTTTTTTTCATCAGATAAACCTGTCGAGTTATTAGCTGAATAAATTTTTATTTCGAGTGTATCGTTATTTGGTCTGAGCAAAGCCAAGGGTCTATCGGTAGTATTTGCCATTCCACTCGCCCCGAAAGAGTTATCAGAAATTTTTAATACTAATGCTGAAGCCGGAATTAAAGTGTTATAAATTCCGGATGCAAAATCATAATCACCTTCAAAAACTACTGCAAAACTTTTTGGTGGTAATGATGTTCCGAAACCCGCCGAAATAATTACATCTGCTGTTGAAGTATAATATTTGAATTTATAATTATTAAAATCTATTGTATCGGTTTCGCTAACATTATAAAGCTCAATAAACTCAGTGTTAGAACCGTTAGGATTGAACATGATTTCGCTAATTATCAAAGACGTATCAACTTGCGCAAATAACAATTTTGATAATAAAAAGAGTATGATTAATAATTTATTCTGCATGATTCTTTTTAATCCTTTTTACCAATAATCTTGATTTGGTTACTTGAAATAAAATCGAAGATAAAGTTAGGAATAAATTTTAGTAATTTAACCGCTAATGAAATAATGAGAGGAAATTGAATAACGGTTTTTTCTTTTTGTATTCCCATAATAATAATATTAACAGCCTTATCTACATTCATTAATAAAGGCATCCTAAATTCGTTTTTGTCAGTCATTGGAGTTTTAACAAATCCAGGTTTTATGGTTATGACTTTAACACCGTAAGGTATTAATTCACCACGAAGCCCTTCTAAATAAATCGATAATGCAGCTTTAGAAGCGCAATAAAAACTACTTTTAGCAAAGCCTCGTGCATCTGCTAAACTTGATACTCCGGCAATTACACCACGACGCTCTTTAATATACATTGGTAAAAGTTGCTCAATACAATAAATTACTCCCATTACATTTATATCAAAAGTTTTCTTTGCCATACAAGAATCAAAATTCTCAATGCTGTTTCTGAAACTGACACCGGAGTTAAGTATTGAAAGATCTATGATTTTATATTTACTAAGAATGGAAGTTAAAACAGTTTTAACTTGCTCATAATCCGAGACATCACATTGATATATATCAATACGATTATTTTCACCAATCTCATCTTTAATCTGATTAAGCAGTTCAACCCTTCGTGCTAATAATATTAGTCTATTATTATTGGCTGCTAATTTTATTGCAAGTTCTCTACCGATTCCGGTAGAAGCTCCGGTGATAAGGATGGTTTTATCCGACAGTTGCATATTTACTTTTTCTTTGATTAAAGATGGTTCAATTTAAGAAAAATTCTATTTCTTATACGAATTAAAGAGTGAAGAATTTATGAACAAATATTTTATGCTTTGTGATTCCCCGGTTACTTTGAAACCAAAAGTATCCACCCCAAAACGTATAACTTAACCGTCATCAATAGATGCAAAAATCGGAAAAATTGCAAACTAAAATCCTTTTCTGATGAGGGCTAAATTGTTATCTTTGTACAAAAATTATTCCAATGTTTTCTAAAAATTTCATCAAAATAGAAGATGTCTTGATAAATCGTGAGATTGTCGAGACAAAGTTCGCATGTGATCTTAAAAAGTGTAAAGGAGCATGTTGTACCATTGAAAGCGATTATGGTGCCCCTTTACTTTCTGAAGAAATATCGTTAATTGAAAACTCTTTTGATGAAGCAAAAAAATATCTTTCATCAGAACATTTAGCGGTGATTGAAAAAGAAGGATTTCACGAAACACGGGATGGCGAAATAATGACAAGAAGTTTCAACAATAGAGCTTGTGTTTTTGTCTATTTCGAGAATGAAATTGCCTTATGCAGTTTAGAAAAAGTTTATTTAGAAGGAAAAACAAAATTTCGTAAACCGATTTCATGTCACCTCTTCCCGATAAGAATTTCTAATTTTGGTGGTGAAGTACTTCGTTACGATAAATTTACTGAATGTAATCCTGCTTTAATAAAGGGAGAAGAATTGGATATTACGATCGCCGATATTTGCAAAGATTCACTCATCCGCAAATATGGTGAAAATTGGTTTAAATCATTAACAGATAATTCGGGTAATTAGTTATGTTATCATTAACGCAAAAACTTTCGCAGCAGCAAAAACTGTCACCGCAGCAGATTCAATATCAGAAGTTACTTCAGTTGAATACTATTGCTTTAGAACAACGCATTAAAACGGAACTTGAGTTGAATCCAATTCTTGAAGAAGACCTTGATATTAATCAGGAACAAGAGGAAAAGGAAATTGATGATTCGGTTGATAATGATGACTACGAGAACGATACTGAAACTAAAGATGAAGAGGAAGATCTTCGGGATGAGGATAATGAATTCGGGATTGAAGACTATTCTAATGATGATGAATATTTTGATGATATCTCTTATCTCAATCGAAATCAAAATGATGAAGAGAAAATTCAACCGATTGCTCCTTCTCGCGAAAGTTTAAACGAACATCTGTTAAATCAACTTTATTTCCTTAATCTTGAAGAACGTTTTATTCTTCTGGGTGAAGAGATAATCGGCAATCTTAATTGTTCACGATATTTAGCTACTGTTCTTCTTGCTATATGTATTCCCT
>Ga0351840_1065_pt1 | contig 19602 bp, 22 predicted proteins | sample BONcelHFGM3001E5_FD_206883 | JGI IMG/M metagenome (GOLD analysis project Ga0351840, IMG submission 206883) | Enriched cells from coal bed in the Powder River Basin, Montana, United States - BONCAT cells FGM rep1 HSBNCT.FGM.300.1.E5 ... | reverse complement strand
GGAAGAAGTACTTAGTATCGAGAAGCATGAAAAATCTTTCGAAGCCACCGGAAAAGCGGATGAACAGGTTGACATGCAAAGCATCCAGATCACTCTGAATAAGCTGAAAAAAGAGCTTATGCCTGCCGAAGTGATCGAATAGCTGATTGTAGAAGTTTGCCGCAGGGTTGTAATACAGCTCTACGGCAAACTTTTTTTAATGAATTATATCGTTAGCCTTTCTCATAAAATCATCAGAAAAAGTAACTCTAAAATTCGCTGCAGTTTTTGTATTAACCGATAGTATCATCCGCTCCATTCTCTTGAAGGGAATAGCCGCAGTTTTCCTTCCATCCAGTATATCCGCTGTAATCAAACCGGCTTCGTACCCCATCTTATAGAAATCCAGGCATAAACCGAGAATAGCGCCGGAATTTACCTGCACTATCTGATTGCAGATTATCGGAATATTATAAGAATTTGATTTCATGACAATGGAATCGAATACGCTGGCTGTTAATACGTCTGATATCTGGTAAATAACCGTAACTCCGGATCTCGAAAGCGAATCTATTCCTCTGCCGATATCGGAGATATCTGAAATAGGATATTGGATGACGGCGATACCATTTTTTTCTGATTCCCGCCTTTGAACCTTTGCGTAATAGACAGAGTTCGGTTCGGAAGGCGTATAAAGAGTTCCAATAATTTTTATACCGGGAAAAAGTTCTTTTATTATTTCAATTGTCTCTTTTATGGGGGCAGTACTCGGCACTCCGGTAACCAAAGGATGATGCATAGAATCGGATACCCCGGCGCCGATAATGAATGGATTGGCGACGGAAGAAAAAACCACAGGAAATGGAACCTTCTCTTCGATTAATGACTGAAGGCTGACAGTTGAAAGCGCGACAGCCAGTTCAACTTTTTCATCGATAAATTTTTTTGTTATTCCCTGAATAGCTGCAAAGTCGCCATGCGCATTTTTATCGATAACAGATATGTTGTGATCGTACTTATAGCCCCTGTCTTCCAGCGCTTTTATAAGTCCATCTTTACAGAGCTCTGTGGGAGGATCGGAGGCAAGTAAAGTAATGCCTATAGTTCTGTTTCTCTTATTGTTGCTGCATGAAAGAACAGAAAGAACCAAAAGAAATATCAAAAATGAATTTTTTAGTATTATCATATTTTTTTAATTATGGTAAATCCGAAGTAATTGGTTTTCCATTTGCAGAAGCAACCTCAGGCAGTTTGTAGCCATTATCCGAGTAAAGTTTTACAATTGCATTGTATATGTTAACCGACGGGGTGATCTGGTTTGCCGCTTCGGAAGATATATCGGTTACGCGGCTGATCGATTTTTGCAGGCAGCGGCTTTTTCTGGCAGCGCTCAAAGGATCGTTTAATGAAGACTTAATATTATCGAGTTGGGATTTACCTTGTGTTACAACCAGACTTGATAAACCTACGGTAGCGGCATCATAAATAAGCGCGTATGATAAATGAATATAGGCTTTGTCAAGAAATCCTTTTTTCTCGTCTGAAATTTTCTGATTTTGAACCGATAGCTCGGTCATTTTGCTTTGCAGAGCAGGATCGTTTAACATCTGCAGATATTTTGCCTGCTTTTCGTCCTCGGTTGCAGTTCTGGAAAGATAGGATATTTCTGTTTCCAATTTATCGAGGGTTTCCTTTTCACCCACTGCTTTAAGAAAATTTGTATTCGATGAAACAAAATATCTTGTTGCTTCCTTGTGTACACGGTCGAATCTGGGAATATCACTGATCCAGGATGTAACTTTGGAGTAGTTTTGGCTGAGCGATTTATCCGCAACTTTAAGTATGCCGCTTTTTTGAATGAGAGGACTGATATTCTGCGCTTTATGTTTGTAAATTTCAAATGTGGAAGCCGCTATATCGATATCGTCAGTGCAGTTGTCGGAGCCTAAAAATTTGTCGCTTACCGAACAGGCAGTAAGAAATGAGAGAAGAACTAAAATAGTATAAAATAATTTAGACATATGGTATTCCTTTTATTTGTTGTTTTCCAATATCATTATTAAGTTAGGTGATAAATTGCTATCGAATTGATTCAACTCCATGTCGCCAAAGATTTCCAAAACCCGGAAGCCAGCTCCTGAAAATAATTCCTCGATATCTTTTTTTGAATATGCGTAAAGCGATGTTGTGATAATATTATGTTCTCTCCTGTTCTTCTCACCGGAAATTGTAAGGATGTTGAAATCCAAAAAACCATTTTCGTGGAAATCATAAAAGCGGATAAAAGTTTTATCCTCTGTTTCACGGATGTTTACAATCCGCTCCCTCAGGCTCAGTATTTTGTCGTAATTCAAAATCTGAAAAACAAATAGAGCGCCGGGTAGAAGAATTTTTTTAAGGAATGATATGAATTCCGTCAGCTCGTCTTTATCTGTAATATGTGATATGCTGTTGCCCATGCAGAAAGCGGAATCATAAATCGATTCCTCGCTTACGGAGAGTTCCTGAAGCGAGAGATTCAGGAATTTTATGTCCTTTAAATCGTCCGAGTTTTGCAGGGCTTTCTCGATCATTCCGCTTGATGGATCTATACCTGTAGATTTAATACCGAGTCTGCTTAATATAACCGTATGGGCTCCGGTGCCGCAGCCGATATCAAGAGAATTTTTAAATCCGTATTTTTTCATCAGCTTTTCAAAAAAACTTTTCTCATTAATAATCCTTTTTTTGAAAAGTGTCATCTCGTCGTAGTAACCGGCAAAACTATTATAAAATTCATTATATTTCATTGTAAACCAAAACTTAGTATCTTAGGGATAGTAATAAACCATTGATAATTTGTTAAAATGTTTTATATTAAAAAATAATGAGATTAAAATTAAAAAGCAATCCTTTACTTAGAAAATTTGACCGGATTGCCGGAATTGCCGTTTTAGCTTTGTTGAAGGTATTTAGACCAAAAAGGAGTCTTTTGCCCACAAGGGTAAGGAATATATTACTCGTCCGGTTTGCCGCCATGGGTGATACTCTCCTTATGATTCCCGCTATAAGGGCAATCAAACAGAAATATCCGGATGCTGAGATAGATTTTTTAGCATCCAACATCAATTATTCGGTTGTTGAGTATTGCCCGTATTTGAACCGGAAATATAAATTTGAATTCTCAAAAAAAATCAGTAAATTAAAGGGGAATCTACGGTTACTCAGCAGGCTGCGTTCTAATGGATACGATATAGTAATTGATTTTGAACCATTCGTAAGATTTACTGCTCTTTTTTCACTACTATTGAAAGGGAGATATACGATAGGATTTAAGACAGAAAAACAGTATAAGCATATTGCATTCGATTCGTTTGTTTCTCATTCAGGAATGCTTCACGAGGTGGATAATCTGCTTTCTCTATCTGCGCATATCGGCTGCGGCTGCGGAGATCGAAACCTTGAACTTTGGATACCTGATGACACGGGAATTAAAATCGATTCTTTGTTTGTAAGCTCCGGAATTAGTAACAGCAGAAAGGTTGTAATTCATCCCGCAACCGGAGGCGAAAATCATCCGCGCCAATGGCCGATTGAACATTATAATCAGCTTGCCGCTTTTCTGCTTAGTTCCTTCGATATACAGATAATATTGATTGGCGGAAAAACGGAAACCGCTATTGCCGAATCAATATCAAAAATTAATCCGGATAGAATAATTAGTCTTGCAGGGCTAACGGATTTGTTCGGAACCATCGAAATAATTAAACGCGCAAATTTTTTTATCAGCGGTAATACCGGTACTATGCATATAGCCTCAGCCCTTAACATTCCGTTATTGGCGTTTCACGGACCAACGGATCCGGCGAGATTTGGTCCTCTCGGAATAAATAGTCATGTTATAAAATCGGGTCTACACTGTTCTCCCTGTCTTGATCTTGGTTTTGAATACGGATGCGACAAATATCCATGCATGAATTTTATTACCCCCGGAATGGTAATCGAATACATTAAATTAATTAATCCTTTGTAAGAATTATCACTTTATAAGGAGTTTACCATGGTTATCTCAATCAATCCAAAGAATCCTCAGCAAAAACATCTTGATACAATTGTTGAGGTTTTAGTAAGCGGCGGCGTTATTATTTATCCTACGGACACATTTTACGGATTCGGCGCAAGCCTTCTGAATACTGATGCTATCGAAAAGTTGTACCGGTTAAAACGTCAGGAAAAAAATAAGTTTTACAGTTTCATACTTCCGGATCTCAAGAGTATAAGCGAATACGCCATGGTTTCGGATTATGCTTTCAAGGCTTTGAAATATCACTTGCCGGGACCGTATACTTTCATACTTCCTGCCTCCCGGGTTATACCAAAAAAGCTATGGAGTAAAAGGAAAACTGTGGGTATAAGAATACCTGACAACAAAATCTCGGTAGCGATAGCAAACGGATTGGAGCATCCCATAGTCAGCACAACAGTATTGGACAAATCGGGGGAGGGTATTTTTAACCCGGATTTTATTGATAAAGAACTTGAGAATAAGGTCGATTTGGTGGTTCATGGCGGAATAATTACTCCCCACCAGTCATCTGTTGTAGATCTTACTGATAGCGCTCCGGTTATTATCCGTGAAGGCGCCGGTTCAATTGAATGGTTCAAGTAATTAATAAGTATTTAAACTTCTGACCGGCTCAACCATGCTGAACCGGTCTTTTTTTTAAAAGTATCTATTTACGAAAAACCTTCAAATAAACGTAAAAAGGCTTTGATTTTTTTAAATAAATTTATTACATTATTATATTAATAATAAAATCGATAAATATGAAAAGAATACTAATTGTTGATGATGACGAGGGACCGTTAAGCGCACTGCAGGATGCCCTTGAGGTTTATTATGATATTACTGCTGCGCAGACAATACAATCAGCGCAATCTGTACTCGATGAAAGGGACCAGGCTATAGATCTTGTGATCTCTGATTATCATCTCGGAAAATCCGGAACTGCGAATGATTTAGTAAATCATATTAGAACTCATCAGTTTCTTAAGGTAAGAAATTTACCAATTATAATAATTTCTGCAGATAAAGATCAGAAATGGTTTGTTGAAAGTCAGAATTGCAATTTTATGTTAAAGCCATTCAAAATTATTCAGCTTCTGGAAATAATTCGCGAGAAAATCGGCGAGTGATAAACCGGTTATAATAAAGGGGTAAAACGATGAGTTCAAAAAAACAAAAGATGATTCATTATACCGAAAAAGAACTTGAGTATTTCCGCAGCCGCTGGAAAACCGAGGAAGGTAAGGATAAAAGAAAAAGAATTATTCAGATAATGCAGAGCGGGTCTACGGAGTTTGGCGACCTTGCAGCATTTCCGGATAAGAAGGATAAATTGACGGAATCAATTCCCTTAGGGAAAGATTTGCGTGGAATCAATATTGCATCGATTGAAATTCCCAGCGGACTTAATTTTTCCAGATTTCATTTCGCGGGAGCCATTCTCGAGGCATCCGATCTTTCGTTTGCGAATTTTTCATTCGCTCATCTTGAATACACAAGTTTTAACGGCTCCATACTTAATCATACTATCTTCAAAGGCGCTGCAATGGTGAAAACAACTTTCGTAGGCGCTAATATGGATATGGCCATTCTCGCCGAAGCTGTTGTTGACGGATATCCTCTTGTAGCCCATAAAACTTTTATGGAGGATGGATTCAGGGATTTTTCGTTAAAGTTCGGTTTCATCGATAAAAAGCCCGGCTTCTACAGCATGATTAAACTGAAATATAAGGAATTGGGCAGGTATGATGAGATGATACCATTTCATATTTTAGAAATGAGAAGTAAACGTGATGAAAAGTTTATAATCGAAAAAGAAGTGAAAAAGGATGGACGGACATTTATGAAACGGTACCGCACTCCATTCTGGTTCGTCGAAAAACTTTTCTTCGATATCTGTTTTGGTTATGGTGAAAAATGGTATCGTGTATTTTTCACGGCGCTCTCGGTTGTGTTAGGATTCAGTTTCCTGTATATGCTGGAACCATTGAAGGATCAATGGAATCCGTCTGTTACTTCCACAAGCTGGATCGATACTTTGTATTTCAGCGCTGTAAACTTTACAAATCTTGGTTCACAGGATTGGCTCCCTGGCGGCATTTTCCATAGGATCCTTATGGGAGTAGAATCAGTCAGCGGTCTATTTCTTATAACACTTATCATAGTTATCTTTACACGAAAAATGATCAGGGAATAATCCAGGTTTTTACTTTATAAATCAACCCCATGCTTTGTATGGGGTTTTTTGTTTATATACCAGATAAAATATTTTTTTCAGGAAAAGGATTCCGGAAAATAATTCGTTGGAATATGCGGTTAACCGGAATTATGCAATAGAAATATTAATTCTAAAATTTTATGTCTTTATAATAAAAAATAAAAACGATGGCTGAGAGATTTAATGCTACTCGTACTGAGCTCTAGACGAAGTATAATTAATTGCATTAAATCGTATCGAAGCCATCTTGGAGAATCTCTAATACATAATTTGGGTTTAATTTGCAAATATTTTTTTCATTGAGGATGTGCAGCCATAGGTGTTACATATATTCTTTAATTATTATGAAGATTTGCTTAGAGATGTGACTAATCGAGTCCATGCAAAAAATCGATATTTTTATTTGTCACTGTAGGGCAAATGGAACGGTGGAACGAACCCGGTTCCCTCTCAGATCTCTTAACCATTCATCGGGATCGCCAACAACAGCCCAATTGTTTTTTTCTCTTTCGAGTAAATTATTTGGATAAACCGGGTCAAATTTGGGCTCGTATTTCTGAAGCTCATTAAAAGATTGCTGTTTTGCTTAAAATAACAATTACTCAAAAAACTGTATACTCAAAATTCAACAGTGTGAATTACTCTTCAGTTGAATATTAATTAAATTATGCTGATATTAACTCGATTTCGTAATATATTTATCCATTAAATAAAAAAAACAGAGTTTGATTTTGAAGATAATTGCAGATTCAAATATTCTCTTTGTGGAAGATGCTTTCGGTAAATTTGGGGAGCTTTGTCTGTATAAAACTAAAATTGATGACAAGGATATTCTCAAAGATGCTGACGTTTTACTTTGCAGATCGACTATGAAAATAGATAGGGGGTTGTTGGAGGGAACAGGAATAAAGTTTGTTGCTACCGCAACCTCGGGAACAGAGCACTTTGATACGGATTATTTAAAACATAGGAATATTAAATACGCCGATGCAAAAGGAAGTAATTCGAATTCTGTTGCAGAGTATGTAACGGCAGCGCTTTTAAATCTTGCGGTTAAAAACAGCTTTTCACTTAAAGGAAAAAGTATCGGGATAGTGGGTTACGGTTGTGTAGGTAAAATAGTTGAAAAAAAAGCGCAAGCCCTTGGACTATCCGCGTTTGTCAATGATCCGCCGCTTGAAGATGCCGGCGAAGCGGGGAACTTTTATCCGATAGAAAAAATTTTAAGCTGTGATATTATTACCCTGCACGTACCCCTAACATTTCAAGGCGAATATAGGACAAAAAATTTGATTGGGCATGAGGCTTTTAAGAGGATGAGTAAGCAGACCATTTTTATAAATGCATCCAGAGGTCCGGTGGTTGATGAGGATGCTCTCTGCGAATTTCTAAAATTGAATAGCCCAAAGTATGCAGTTATCGATGTATGGAATAATGAACCCGGTATAAACACCGGATTGTTGGATTACATAGATATTGCAACACCGCACATAGCTGGCCACTCCCTTGATGGAAAAGCGCTCGGAACGGCAATGATATACGATGAATTTTGCAGGCATTTTAATTTAAATGATAAGTGGGATTATAACAAGCTTCTTCCTGAACCGGAAGTAAAAGAAATAGAAATGGATGAAAAAAAATCATTCGAAGAGGCAATGAATGAGATCGTAAAAAAAGTCTATGATATTCAGAATGATGACTTACTGATGCGGGAAATTAAAAACGAGGCATCTGCTCCTTCTCATTTCAGCCGTATGAGGAGTAACTATAAGATACGCAGGGAATTTTTCAATACTGCAGTTGCATGCAAAAACGAAGAGTATAGTAACAGAATAAAGAAGCTCGGATTTAAACTTAAATAATAGGGTGAGGGGATAGAAATGGCGGTCAGAGAAATACTTTTGCTTGGAAATCCTTTTCTGTACGAAAAAGCCACAATTATTACTCCGGATGATATGCCGCTTCTGGATCAGATAATTAAAGATCTCCATGATACACTATTTGCATTCAGGGAAAAACATGGTTTCGGCAGAGCTATTGCGGCTCCTCAGATAGGATACGGTAAGCAGATTATTTATATGTTTATTGATAAGCCGCAGGTAATCATAAATCCTGTTTTCGATCATATGAGCAGCGAAATGTTTGAGGTATGGGATGACTGCATGTCCTTTCCCAATCTTTTAGTTAAGGTTGAACGTCACAAAAGGGTTGAAGTCAGCTTTTCTGATGAGTTCCTTAAGAAGCAGAGTATCACCTTCGAAGATTCTTTATCTGAATTGATTCAGCACGAAATGGATCATTTGGAGGGTGTTTTAGCGGTGATGAAGGCAAAAGATAAGTATTCATTTAAATATAAAATTTGACGGGAGTTTTATGAGAAATATTTTATTAGCCGCTGTGATGATCATTGTATTAGTTTCTTGTTCCTTTGCGCAGTCCGAGTTCGAGATGAAGGAGGGTGACACAACTTATATAATGAAGAAATATTATTTTTGTCTGTTAAAAAGAGGTCCCAACAAAAATATTGATTCCCTGAAATTAGCAGAAATTCAAAAAGGGCATCTGGCTCATATTAATAAATTGGTAAAGGAGGGAAAAATAGCATTGGCAGGACCCTTTGAGGGTAATTTTGAATATAGAGGAATACTGGTGTTCAACACTGAAAACAAGGAGGAAGCCGAGCGCTTGCAAAGCATGGATCCGGCAATAATAGAAGGAAGACTTGTAATGGAAATTTATCCCTGGTGGTGCGCTAAAGGGTCTAAATTACAATAACATAATTTTGTTTTATATTAGACGTTTATAGATTAAGATTATCGATATTGCAATATACATTACAAATTGCAAAATTCAATTAATTTTTAAAATACCAAAGATGGCTGTGTTGATATTATTCTTTAATAATCAACATATTAGGTGGTTTGGTGAGGCAAGTACGGTTTTGGTATGATAATTGATACTATAATATTAAATTATAGGAAATTAACTAAATTCCTAACATAAATAAAGAAGAAGAAAGATATGCCAGTAAAAACAACACATTTGGAAAATGGAATAGTCGTTCTTGAGTTAAAGGGACGATTTGTTGGTGGTGATGAGACCGATTTAATGAAGAAGACAATTTTAGAGCTTCAGGAACAAAAAAATTCGAAACTCGTCATCGATTTAGAGAAAGTTCTCTATCTTAATTCTACCGCGCTCGGTGTTTTGGTATCCGCGCATACTCATTACGCGAAGGAAAACGGACAAGTTAAATTATGCGGTATAACGAAAAATATCGAAAATATTTTTGTCATAACGAAATTAACTCTAGTATTCAGCGTTTATGATTCACAGCTTGAAGCTGTCGCAAGTTTTACTAAATAAATTATTATACTAATACTATCATTAATTAAACAAACAAACAATATTCTAATGCAGGAGGAAATGCATGAAAAATTCAGTATTTGTAACAATTGTAATGGTTATCGCAACCGCGATTTCCAGCTATATTTATTATGGAGTTTTTGGTACAGCCGAACATTCGTCCATATTACACACTGTTTATCAGGGTGGACCGCTCGTAATCGTTTTGATGGTTCTTACCATTATGAATGTTACTTTCGTATTTGAAAGAGTGTTTTCAATCAACAAAGCCGCAGGACGCGGATCACTTCCTAAATATCTTAAAAATCTTCAGACCAGTTTAGCAAATGGCGATGTTGAACAAGCTATCGAGCATTGCGATCGTCAGAGAGGTTCAGTTGCTAACATTATCAGACAAGGTCTCGAAAAATATCAGACATTAAAAAGTTCCAGCGCTCCAACAGACGAAAAAATGAAAGAAATCCAGAAAACAGTAGAAGAAGCAACAATGTTAGAAGTTCCGCTTCTTGAGAAAAACCTTATCGCATTATCAACAATCGCTTCAATCGCAACCATGGTTGGTCTTCTTGGTACAACAATCGGTATGATTAGAGCATTCCAGGCTCTTGCACAAGCTGGCGCACCTGATGCAGTTTCTCTTTCACAGGGTATTTCCGAAGCTCTTATCAATACAGCTGGCGGTCTTATCGGCGCTATCATTGGTATCGTAGCTTATAACTTCTTTGCTAATAAAGTTGACTCATTCACATATATGATTGACGAAGCAAGTTACAATGTAATCCAGACACTCTCTAACAAAAAATAATTCAATAAAAGGAGTTTCAAAATGCCAAAACACAAAAAACAACGTGTCGGTTTAAGGATGGATATGACCCCGATGGTTGATATTGGCTTCCTCTTATTGACATTTTTTATGTTAACGACGCAGTTCAGACCCGCTGAAATTCCGGAGGCTCAGGTAGTTATTCCAACATCTCATTCGGATATCAAACAACCGGAATCAGATGTGATGGTAATTACCGTTAATAAAGATGGCGGAGTTTTTCTTAGTCTCGATTCACAGAAATTAAGAGAGGCATTGTTGACAAAAAAGATACAAGAGAATTGGGAGAACATTGATCCCAAAATCAGAGCTCAATATAGTGATCCAGTGACAATGGCGAAACTTGTTCCTTCGTTCCCAATACAGGTTGCTGAACTGACCGACTTGCTGATGCAGGCCAGAATCAGAAACCCCAAATTGAGAACCATTATCAAAGGGGATAAGGACGCAGAGTATGGTCCGGTGATGGATATTATGGAGATATTACAGAAAGTAAACATTACCAGATTCAACTTATTAACCGATTTAGAATTTCACTAATTTAATTAAAGGAGTAGATTATGGGAGCACTTGAGGGCGGCGGTGATCGTCAAAGTGCCGTAATGGCAAAGAAGAAGAAAAAGCATAGAAAGAAAAGGATAGGCATAAAACTTGATATGACGCCTATGGTTGATATTGCTTTCTTACTTCTTACGTTTTTCATGCTGACCACTACAATGTCGAAACCTTCGACAATGGAAATAAACTTGCCTCCGAACGAGACAAAGGTTGAGGTTGCTGAGTCAAATTTACTTACACTCAGAGTCAGTGAAAAGTCTGAATACTATTGGAATATGGGAGTTGAAAAACCGGAGAGAATCCAGTTTGATGGTCTTAGAAAACTTTTTGTAGAAAAACTTCAGGCTAATCCTAAACTTATTGCTCTTCTGAAGGTGGATAGAAAAGCTAAATATATCATGATGGTCGATATTTTAGATGAGTTTGCGCTTTCAAATATAACAAAATTCAGTATTGCCCCTATGCAGGATGAAGATAAGCAGATTCTTGAAAAATTGGCAAAGGGAGGCTGAAAAAGTGCAGTTAATAAATAACAATATTTTAAGAGGAGGCTATAATGGCTAAGAAACCACAAGGCCCGTACGGCAGATTAGAGCTAAAAGCTAAGTATCAGAAGTTCTTCAGCTTGGGTTTGCTTATTGCCGCAGCATTCCATTTTATGGGAGTAGGCAGCTACTATTTAGCGTTAAAACTTCAGGAAAGCGATGAAGACAATATTCCTGTTGTTAGAATGATGAAATATAGCGAAATGGGACCACCTCCGTCAATCCAGAATACTGACGTTGCTCCTGCAGTAGCAGTTGCCGCAGCAGCAGCCCGTCCTTCTGTTGGTATCCCTGTTCCTGTTCCTGATGCAGAGGTTGCTCCTGAAGCGACTATTGCTTCGCAGACAGAATTATCACAGCAGGTGAGTAACATACCGGAAGTCAGTGGTTCCGGTTCTCAGGTTGAGATTCAACAAGATATTCAGGTTGAGACAGGCGGAGACGAACCTGATATGGACGCTTTTATCCCTGTTGAAAAACAGCCGCAGCCAATTCAGCAGCCGCAGCCAAAATATCCTGAACTCGCTCAGAGAGCAGGTATTGAAGGCAACGTTTGGGTTAAAATTTTGGTAACGAAAGATGGTAAACCCAAAAGAGCTGAAATTGTAAAATCAGATGCCGAAGTATTTAACGAATCAGCCAAAGAAGCAGCGATGAACTCGCTATTTACCCCGGCTGTTATGAATAATGGTCCTGTTGCATGTTGGGTTGTTATTCCTTACAGGTTTAAATTAAAATGAACCTAGTCAAAGTATTTCGGATTTTCGGATATTTTGTATCAGTAGTACTGTTTGTGTTTGGTTTAGTTTTGGTTACCGGATTCATAGACTACGGTGGATTAAAACATATTCCAGGACAGCTTAGGATTACCTTTGGAGTTGTGTTTACTTTGTATGGTATTTATCGATTCGTGAGATTGTATTATACAAAAGCTAAGGATGAAACAGAGAAAGATGAAGAAGAATAAAGTTAGTTACGTTTTGATGATTATGATTTTTTTGTTTTTTGGTTGTTATGAAGAACAAAAAGAAACGGCTACCAAAGGTAATCTGTTAATTAATATAGATGAATCAATCGCTCCGGTGATGAAAGATGTGGTGTTGGATTTTGAAAAGACATATGTTGATGCTAAGATTGGTAAAGAAGTAGTATCGTCAAGGGAAGCAATTGCAAATCTGATAAATGAAAAAGTTGGTCTTATTTTAATTTCGCGAGAATTAAATGAAGAAGAAAGAGAAACATTTGACAGATTCGGTGTTAAGATATATTCGTATAAGATAGCTATGGATGGATTAGTTGTAATGGTGAATAAGGAAAATACTCTTAGGCAAATAGATTTAGAAGATTTGAGGAATATCATCACCGGTAAGATTGATAATTGGAGACAAGTGAAGTCAAGCACAATTTCAGGTAAAATTCAGGTGTTCGGAGAAGATAGAAACTCCGGCAGTTATGTTTACATGAAGAAGAACCTTTTAAAAGAGAGAGATTATAACAAGTCGTTTTATCCCTGCTCAACCAGCACTCAGGTTATTGATATGGTATCAAAATATCCCGGGTCAATTGGGTGGGTAGGTTTGAGTTGGAAACCAAGCGAAAATAAAAGTATAAGAATTTTGGAAGTTGCAGCTTATGATTCTACTTCCATAGTGCAAAATTATTTTGAGCCCCATCAGGCTCATATTCACAGAAGGTATTATCCTCTATGCAGAAACTTGTATGTATATTCCAGAGATGAGGGAAGCCGGAAGGTAAATGCTGGATTAGTTGCATACCTGACACATGAAGGACAGAAGATAATACTTAACAAGGGGCTGGTTCCTGCCGTTTATCCGGTTAGGTTAATCCAGTTTAGTAATTAATTATTTAATATAGATTAGGGGAATAAAATGAAAAACAAGAAGTTTTTTTTATATATTTTTACAGTAGTATTTTTATCGTTCTTTGCTAAGGATATGGTTTTATCACAGGCACTGCCTAATTTCGGCGGTGAAAAAGCATCAAAAAAGATAGCTGAAAAAAGTGATGATTCTGCTTATCCTGATATCAATGATTTTGTGCCGGTCGATCAGCAGCCTTCAATTATAAAAAGAGCGCCGGCTAATTATCCCGAGTTGGCAAAAAGCGCAAGAATCGAGGGTACAGTATATTTGAAGGTACTGGTTGATAAAGATGGAAAAGCAAGAAAGGCAGTAGTATTTAAATCTGACGCGGAAGTTTTTAACGAAGCTGCTATTCAATCGGCTTTAAAGTCATCTTACGTTTCGGCTTCTAATGACGGACATCCGGTGGCAAGTTGGATGGTAGTTCCTTATTCGTTTAAATTATAAATATATCGGAAAGGATTTTTAAAAGGGATTTAATAACAAATAAATTAAAAGGGGAAGTAGAAATATGAAACCCAAAAAACTTATACTTTTTATTTTTTCGCTGGTTTTGTTATCTTTGATCACACAAAATGCATATTCACAAGCATTACCCAACTTTGGTACAGATAAGCCAAAAAAAGCAGCTCCAAAAGCCGAGTCAAAATCCGACGATGCGGAATTTCCGGGAATTAATGATTTTGTTCCTGTAGATGAGCAGCCGGCAATTGTAAAGCGTGCTCCAGCTGCTTATCCTGAGCTTGCCAAAACCGCAAGAATTGAAGGCAACGTTTATCTGAAGGTGTTAGTAGATAAAGATGGTAAACCAAGGAAAGCGGTTGTATTCAAATCTGATGCAGAAGTTTTCAATGATGCCGCAATAGAATCTGCCATGAAATCATCTTATACGGCAGCCACCAGCGACGGCAATCCTGTAGCATGCTGGTTAGTAGTTCCTTATTCATTTAAAATGAAATAAATTTTAAAAAGTACCGATTATCAGAAACATTAAGGATACCATAATAGTTAAATAATAAATGATAATCACAGTCGAAATTGATTGTATAAATGCGAATAGAGAGGTTATTATGAAATTCACAAAAACATTGGTTCTATCAACGATTCTCCTTGCCTTTTGTCTGTTATCGACAAACGCTTATTCTCAGGATTTTTTGCAGGTAGGCATAGATAAACTGCAGAAGAGAGATTATAAAGGGGCTATAGAGGACCTAAAGAAAGCTATTGAAAAAACTCCGAAATCGAGCAAGGCTCATTTCTACATTGGAGAAGCTTACTATTTAACCAAACAATATGATAATGCCGAAGTCAGTCTGAAAAAAACTATCGATCTTGACGATGAGTATAGCCAGGCATATAAAAGACTTGGCGATGTCTATGCGGCAAAGAAACTCTATAGGGAAGCTCTTTCGGAATTTTCTAAAGCCGTAAAACTGGAAAAAAGAAATACTGACTTTTTAATGGCTCTCGGAATGGCTTATCTTGATGTAGATTCAGTTGATCGCGCGATTCATACTATTTCTCAGGCTCAGGTAAATGATCCTAATAACCCGGCTGCTTTAGTTGCTTTGGGCGACGCATATTTAAAGATGAATGTGCCTATGATGTCCGTAGACTATTACAAAAAAGCTATCGAACTTGATAGTAATTATGCGGATGCCCATAAAAAGCTTGGCGACGTGTACTATAATAAAATGAAAATGTATAAAGATGCTCTTAATGAGTACATCATTTACGCAAATCTTGATTCAACCAATGTCGATAATTTAGAAACTGTAGGACATCTTTTATTCTATAACAAGATTTATCCAAGCGCTATCACTTTTTATGAAAAATTAGTCAAGCTTAACGAAAAAAATTATACCGCATATACTGAACTAGGAGCATCCTATATGTTCAGTAAAAAATTCAATGATGCTGCAAAAAATCTGGAAATAGCGATCACATTAGATCCTAAGCCGGTTGATGCCATGAGATATTTGGCTAACACCTATTATTATTCACAGCAAAGCAAAAAAGCCTTCGATAAATTTGTAGAGTTAGAAAAAATCGATACCATGAAGGCAGAAGAGTACCAAAAATTCGCTCGCGCTGCTCTTGGCAGCAAGGATTCTTCAGCGGCTATTAACCTATTCAAGAAAGCAATCGAAATTAATCCGGAATTAGATGTCTATTCCGAGTTAGCTGCAATCTTCCAGAAGCAGAAACGCAATAAAGAAGCGGCAGAATTTTATTTTAAGAAAGCCGAAATTGATACTTCCGCAAATAAGGTAAAATACTATATGGCGGCGGGTCAGTTCTTTAATTCTGAAAAAGAACTCGATAAAGCTTTAGAATGCTTCAGTAAAGCTCTGCAATATGGAACCACAGATGTTAAGGTGCATTTTTATAAGGCTCAGGTTTATGACCAATATCCAAAAGGAGATTCAATCAAGCTTAAGAATGAATCCTACAGAACTTTCCTTGATTTAGCGGTTAAAAATCCTACGGATCTGAAAGATTACATCAAAGCTGCTCAATTTGATCTTGGTGAGTATGAATATAAAACTACAAAGAATTTTGCGAGAGCTTTGGGATATTTTGATGATATCTTAAAATCTGATCCCAGAAATCAAGGCGCTTTAATGTATCGCGCAATCTGTTTCATGTCTCTAAATCAGAAAGAAGAAGCCTGCAAAGCTTTGGATAGAGTGTTGAGTATTTATCCAAATAATAAAGATGCTGCAGATATGAAGAAAGCAAACAATTGCTGGCTATTTGAAAAATAAAATAATTTAGTAGATGTAAAAAACCTCCGCCTAGCGGAGGTTTTTTTTTGCGGTAAAGCGATAGCTTTTAGACAATCATTATTATGCAGTTTTATTAAGAACTCCCAATTCTGTAACCTGGAATGAGTGATATGATTGCATTTTTATAATTTCACCCTTTCAGGGTTCTTCCATTCTCCTGAATTATTTGCTACAATAATGACATCCCTTCGGGATTCATTTATACTTTTATTGATACCGGTGGCATTCTTATTACCTGGAATGAGTGATATGATTGCATTTTTATAATGTCACTCTTTCGGGGTTTACAACTTCTAACTATTATTATTTACGTTATCGATATCCCTTAAGGATTCCCAAATGTTTTTTTATACTCATGTAAAATTAGCGAGGGTATTTTTTTAGATAAAAAAACCCGAAAGAATTGCTTCTTTCGGGTTGATAAGAAAAGATTTATTCCTATTATACTCTGAAGTTATCTTTAAGTCTGGTTTCGAGTTCGTTCGCGAGATTCTGTAAATCTGTAGCTGATTCCTTAACTCTGGAAGATATTTTTACATATTCATTCACAGTGCCGGAAATTGCCAAATTTGATTCCGCAACAGTCGTTGTTTCCCGGGAGGCTTCGTTTAGATTTCTGTTGATCTCACTTGAGGTGACAGACTGCTCTTCGATAGCGGAAGCAATTGAGTTGGAGATATCGCTAACTTGCGATGTAATATCCATAATTTCTTTAATGACATTAATAGCGTTTGAACTATCGTCCTGGATCATTTTTATTTTATTCGTTATGTCTTCGGTAGCTTTCGCAGTTTCCTTAGCCAGATCTTTTACTTCGTTGGCTACAACCGCAAAACCTTTTCCCGCTTCGCCTGCTCTGGCAGCCTCTATAGTTGCGTTTAAAGCAAGCAAATTAGTCTGCTCTGCAATAGTTGTAATAACCTTAACAATATTCCCAATCTCTGTTGAACTGGTTCCCAGGCGGTTCATGACTATGCTTGCCGAATTTGCTTTATCAGTAGCTTCTTTAGTGATTTTGGCGGCTGTAGTGGTGTTTTTGGCTATTTCCCTAACAGAGGAAACCATTTCTTCTGAGGAAGATGACACGGTGCTAATATTAGCAGATATCTGTTCAGAAGATGAGGCTGCATCGTGAGTTTTGGATAAAAGCTCATTTGATGCGCTTAATGATTCATCGCTGATATTTAATAATCCCTTGGATGCAGAATTTATTATATTTGTTTTATCAAGAATACCCTTTATCTGTTCTCTGATAGAAACAACCAATTCATTCAAATAGTTGCTTAATTCACCAATCTCGTCCTTTGATTTCACTTCTGCTCGGACAGTAAGATCGCCGGCCGATACCTGTTTAAATACTTTGATAAATTCCTTCAATGGTTTCTGGATTACATTAACTGAAATAAACATTCCAAGAAGGATTGCGACAACAAAGGAGGCGATTGTTATTACAATCATGATTACCCTTGATGTGTTAAGTGTAGACAAGGCATTTGCTTCCTCTTCCTGCGCCAATTTTTTGTGGAGATTGGATAAGTCCGTAAGAAGTTTTGCTAAAACAGAAAACGATTTCTGGTTTGTAGTGAATGCCTGATTATACATCTTCAAATATTTCTCGTTGGTTGAGGGGTCCTGAGCGGCAAGGGCTTTTTGAAACGCATCAATATCATTAAGAAGTTCTACGTGTTGGCCTTCCCACAACTTTCTTATTTCCTTAATATTTGTCCAAATGGCATCAGCTTCTTTGGATTTGGTGATTTTATCATACATGCCGGCAGCCGTATCAATCCTTGCCATTGCATCTTTTGTTCTGTTGATTTCCTGCTCCTTAATATCAGCAGTGATGCTGTAGTTAGAAAGCGATCTTTCACCTGCTTTAATGGTGGAAAATGCCTCATTCATGGTAAGAACGTATTGAACGCTGGGAAGATGAACCTCACCCACGCTTTCAATTGTTTTGCCGAGCTTGGACTCGCTTGTTAGAGCGATGATACCAACAACAATACATAAAAGCGCAACTACGCTGAAGCCGGTAATAAGTTTGACTGATAATTTCGCGTTTCCTAAGATCATAATGTTACTTCTCCTTGTAAATATATCCCTGATTTTTTCACGTTATGTATTAAATACAAATTAAATGCCAAAAAAAAGAGGACAAACTAAAACTTGATTTTTGTCGCAACTTATTGTATATTCAATTTAAATTATATCGATATTGTAAAAAGAACGTATTCGAATTTACCGATCCGGTAATTATTACAATCATTGAGAGTAAATAGAGATCGATTTTAACAAATATATAATCGTTGATTGACCGATTACCCAGTGTGGAACTCTTCACTGTCATTGATATAATTAATCGCAACAATTTAATGAAATAAATCAAATTATTCAATGGGTAAGCAAAAAAAAATGAAAATAATTTTTTGCTTAACTTATTCAGGGATAAAACAATGCTATTGAAAAGACAGGAAGCTGAATCGTTTTACGAATTGTATTTTAAAGTACTGAAAAGTTACTTTCGTTATTCTAAATCCGGCTCAAATGAGATTCGGGAGTTTAGTGATTTATCGCTTGAAGAAATAACGTCGTTAAGAGATAAACTATTCGACAATATAAACTATCTGAATATATATTGTGATAGTAATCCTGACAACTGTAATTCTGAGGAGCTGGAAATAATAAAAGGATGGAAGTATTTCGTTAAAAAGACATTTGTTGTATATAAAGATCTAAAGAAATATACTGTTTTTGTTGATACACAGGAGTCGCTCTCCTATGGCGTTTATGGGCTTATGACGGAGATCAGGGATTTACTTGAGAATAAATTCCCTATAATGGCGGATGCTTTATTATTATCTTATAAAAATTGCATTGTTTTTGATGGGTTGCTATCGCCATATGAAATGAAATTAAGCGGCGCTTTAAATAAAATTTTGATAAATAGCTATCAGGACTCGAAATCAAAAAATGGAATTATAACTAAACTTCCTTTAGCCGGCAAGGGTGAGCCAAAAACCGATTTAGAGCTGCTTGTTTATTACCTATCACAAAACCGTGACGGGAAAAGTTATGCAGAGGAAATTGCAAAGCTTCTTCAAAATAATTTTAAACTCCTGAAACAATATTATGATGGAATTATTAAACCCGGTAGCGAAGTGTATTCAATGTTTTTTCAAGCTCTGGGACTCAAGAAGGGATGGTATGCTGCGCTTGATGGAGTTATAATAACCAGAGGACATTCGGAGGACGAAGTTCTTCAGAAGATTGTAGAGTTTCTGCCACCGGAAAAAGTGGAATCGGTTTCCGTTTTTGAAATAACCGGGGATTAGTGCTTATGCAGATCCTTATGCATTATTTTCCTTGTTTCCAATAGTCTGTCATCTGCCGGTAAAT
>Ga0351840_1064_pt1 | contig 19669 bp, 14 predicted proteins | sample BONcelHFGM3001E5_FD_206883 | JGI IMG/M metagenome (GOLD analysis project Ga0351840, IMG submission 206883) | Enriched cells from coal bed in the Powder River Basin, Montana, United States - BONCAT cells FGM rep1 HSBNCT.FGM.300.1.E5 ... | reverse complement strand
CCTCGTCGCCGGGGGCATTCACCAGCAGGCGGTTCTGCTGCAGAAGGAGCCGGACTCTCTTGATGTCCCCTTCCCTGGCGGCGTCGTGAATCTCTCCCGCCATGGCAAAAGCCCTGGAAAGAAATAAAAGGGACATTATTGTTAATACCATCAGCCGTGTCTTCATGGTGCATCCTCCTCTTTGCAGGTGTTATTCCCCGGCCCCCGCTTCCCGCAGCATCTGGGCAATCTCACCGTGGCCCTGCTCCAGGGCAATCTTGTAAGGGGTCATCTCAAACTTGTCCTTCATGCTCACATTGGCTCCCCTTTCCAATAGAAGCCTTGCCGTGTTTGCCCTTCCTTCCAGCACGGCTATGTGCAGGGGGGTCCATCCATCGTTGCTGGTGGAGTTTATTCCAGCCCCGCTGTCGAGCAGAAGGTGGGCCACCTCGGCCCGTCCCATTCCCGCTGCCCAGTGGAGGGGGGTAACTCCCGTCTCATTCCTGGAGTTGACGTCGGCCTTCCGGTCAATCAGGAGCCTGGCCGCTTCTATTCGGCCCTCCACGGCGGCACCGTGAAGGGGTGTGATGCCTCTGACGTCCCGGGCATTCACGTCGGCCTTTTTGTCCAACAGCAGCCTGGCAATCTCGGTTCGTCCGAAGAAGGACGCCACGTGCAGGGGAGTCTCACCGCTGAGGGAAAAGACAGGATTATAACCACGGGCACGGTGCAGAATACCGGGACAGTTCAATCGGTCAACTCCACGTTTTTCCTCGGCTTTGCGGGCGGGGACAACAAGACCCATTCCAGGCAGTCATTCACGCTGGGCAAGATGAAACCCGGCGAGTCGCAGCAAATCAGCGTGATTTCTTCCATATCGGGCAAGGTGGAAAAGCTGGAGGTAAGAGGCAGCCAGATTTCAGGCACCGTTGAAGGAGAGCCGGTAACCCTGATGCCCCAGATTTTCAGCCCGATGGGTTACTTCGAGATAATCCAGTAGGCATCCCCCCGGCCCCGCTGTTGCCGCTTTCAGCCTCAGGACCCGGCAAAGAGATCGTCAGCCGTGGCCAGAAATTTAAAAACTCTCCAGCTCTCTGCATGGTAATAGACTTGGCTGCCTTCTTTCCTGGCGGCAACCAGCCCGGCTTTTTTCAGCACTGCCAGGTGCTGGCTGACGTTTGACTGGGTGGATCCCACCATCTCCTCAATCTCCCCTGCGCTCCTGGGGCCGTCGGCCAAAAAGCGCAAGACTGCAAGCCTGTGAGGATGGGCAAGGGCCCTGAATCCCCTGGCGGATCGCATTATCTCCGGGCTGACGCTGTTGCCGGCTCTCATCGAACTCTTCCTCCCTGCCAATTGCTGACCATATTAGATATTACTGATATTCCAGAATAACACAAACATACCTGCAGCTCTTTTGAAATGGGCTGATGGAAATAAAATGCAGCAGGGAATCAAGTCCTTGCTGCATTTCTCAAGCTGACATTTTCATATTTCAAAAACAGGTTTTTCACATTGAAATAGCTGCCGGCACTTCATTGTTCGCATCTTTGCCGGCTTCATCCCCAAAAGCTTTCTCGACAGGGAGGAATGATTGAAAAATATCATTGACGCCATGTCTATGTAGTCTTTGGCCTGACAAATTCTATGAAGCTCTGTGGAAACTGTCCGGGCTGCTGCAGGCAACTCTTTGCTCCTGCTGCAGTCTTGATGCAGTTCTCGATAAATGGAATAACCACTTTTCCAAAATCACCATACTCCTTTTCTCTGATTGCCTTAAAGCCGTGGGCAAAAATGGAATCGTTCCTGAAATGAAGAGAGTTCATCAGATCGCTTGCCGCAATATTATAAAGCTTTCCCAAATCATCGTCAGGGAATTTGGCAAGCAAGGCAAAACTCTCCGTCAGTCCCAGTTTTATTTTCTTATCAATCACGTTTCTTTTTCCCTCATAATACTCCCTTAAATGTTCGGGAAGCTTTTCGATATCCACATCTCCAGTTCTGATGCCAAATATGCTCAACAGTCGAATCTGTGCCGTCAGCTCAAGGGCCCTGTAAATACGTCCGACAGCATCGTCAAATCTGCCCTGAGCCGCTCTCCTTTCGGCATTCAATAACAGATCCTGAATAATTTCGTAGCCATGCCCCCCCATTGATTCAAACGGTTCATATTGCAGATCAATCAATTTCCTGCAGTTCTGGACTTTCTTGCAAAAGAGGTAATAAGTCAGCATCTCTTCGTTGACTGCTTGCCTCTTCAGGTATCGGCAGGAGGCGTTATGATCAAACTGATCCCACTGCTCAAAGCATTGACAGAAAGCCAGAACGTTTGATAAAGCCATCGTCTCTTCAGGTGGAAGTGCAATCTCCACCTGGATATTCCTAATTTCGTTTCCCGCCGCCTGGTAGTCAAATCTTTGCAGCAACGATGGGATTGTCGTGTCCATCATCCTCCTGTACCTGATTGATGAGGCGCTTACTTTCCGTGTCGATTCCCCTTGTGTAACCTGCCTAAGATTGTCCCTCGGGCCCGAGGTTACAAGGGGCTCCACATGGCAGTCGATGGAGGCAAGCAGCAAACCACCCGTCATTGTCTTTGTTCCTCCTGTATAATCGGTATAAATCTCGCAGCCGGGGCAATCCTGCTTTGCCGATTCAATTGCTCTCACGCTGGCCATATAACAAGAAGCCAAATCATCAGGATCCTCGGCAATAAAGATATCCCGCTCACAATCAAAAATTCCAGCTATTCCAGTCTTTTCAACGATGGAGGTTGGCTTGGCTGTTTCCTTCAATGGGCATTTACAATTGGGGCACTTCTCAGCCTTTTCTGCCTCAATCGGCCCTGCAACCTGGGGCTTGCTTGAGTTTGCCCCCCCCGAGCAAATAAATATTACCCTGCCGGGCCTGGTGGTGTTGATGGAGGTTATGATGGGCTGCGGGCTGCCCCCGACCGTAACAATCAGGATTTTCTTCATGATTTTTCCTTTCAATTCACTTCCTCCGGAATCGGGAGAACCGGCCTGTCTTTGAAGCGAGGCAACTGCATATATTTTGTTAGATCAGAATTTGGAGCATCTGAAAATAAGAGCATTTTGAAAAGCTGCTTAATCCGATATGTTTTCAAGAATTTGTCAACACAATTGTTCTCATCATAATTTACCTCATCAAAATCGGCAGAGCCAATTTTTCTCAGATTATCCGTCACGTATTTGGCAAAATCTTCCTCGTATTTTTTCATATCTTTCTTCTCATCCAGGCCCTTCTCCCATTGGCCGTCTTTGTCAAAAAGGGATTCGTATCGCTTCTGACGGTCTGTAATGAAAAGCTCGGGCTTAATCAGGACGGACCCCAGGCCCAACGGCTTCCCCATCCCCAGCTTGTGGGCATTAAGAGGATCGCCTTCTATTGGATTTGCACCCTGGGGCAGGTCCAACGCAAACAGCAGAGCGCCCAATTCCACGTTGGTGAGGTTTTCGAAGCGGATGCGGAATTGGAAATTCACCCCTGGTCTTATTGGACAGATCTTTGTATGTTGAGAATCGATTTTATTAATGGTATCTTTCCAGTTATTTCCAGTTTTTCTATGCCAATATAACTTATTTCCCCTAAAATCAGCATCTATCGAATTATAATTTCTGAGCTTCGATATTAACCTAATCGTAAAATCTTGTGGGATTTCTTCCGAAATTGTAAATATTCTTTTGTTAGCATTATTGTCAATGCAGGTATAACTTATGTCATTGTATTGCGTCAGGTAGTGTTGAAAGGTAGTTGGCTTTGGTGATGATAAAATCTTCGGAATGATGGGTTCTCCATTATCCTCCAAGTAGTCCACTTGATTTTGCGGAGAAAGAACTGCATCCTCAAAGAATACTCTTCCCGACAATTCGTTATGTTTGATTTTCCTTCCGTCTTTATCCTTTTTTTCTAATGCTCTCCCAAAAATTGATTCCGAAATATCTAAGACATGAGGGTTTGCCAAATCGGGAGAAGCAATATCCTGCAAAGATTTCTCGTAACTAAGCCGGAACATCCCCGTATGGCCGAAAGATGCAATTTTTCCGTCTGAATCAAGGATATAGAAACATGGGACTTCCTTATATCCACTTTCTTCCAATAACTTGAGCAGATTGATCCCCTTCATTTCTTCATCCTTCATGTAATTATCGACGACATTATTAGCGATTAAAATGTCTTTTCCGCTTAGTGGTTCATTGATGACCCAATGAAGATGTTTACCCAACTTGGGATGTCTCGCCGGAATCCAGCCAGACATAATCAGATAGCCTTTATTCCATTCTTCCTTTGAAGTATTACTATCTTTCCTTTCTTCTATAGCTGTGACTTTTCCATAATACATCAATGTTGAGTGATTAGAATTGACTTTTGGTGAATCAGCTCTGAAAAATACAGGCACACAACCCATTTTGTAGTTGAGGTTGGGTTTATATTTTTTCCTTACCCCATCGACAACTTCGACTCTCATTTCTTCGTCGCAGAGTTTCGCTGCAATTACATCATTCTCTTCAACTCTGAAATACTGAACTCCAAATACATCCTTTGAAGGTGATATATAATATTTTCCACCTTTTAAAAAAAGCACACCCGATTTAACTTTGGGGGCATAGCCACCTTTAATTCGGCAAATCATAATATCTGAATATTTCTTTCTGAGATCTTCTGACATGTCTGCAAATGACCTGAAGCAGAATTTTCGATTAAAGTCTGTAAAACCAAACTTACTCCACGACACAATCTCCACCAGAGTCCTGATCATTCCCCTCAGGCTGCTTCCGGGGATCCTGGCTCTATTATTGGCAGGAGAAAAGAAGGAAGAGTTGATATATTTATGGCTTTGATCTTCTTCCATTTTTTCTTTTTCTTCCATTTCTTTCTTTGTCAGCGTGTCCCTGATATACAATGGAGTGAGAGTTCTCAGCATGCAATCGATGTATCCCGAATTGCCCTCGAAAGTATCCCTGTCTTCGAATTTGTCGGCATCACGATCAGTTTCAACAACGTTTGAGTTCAGCGGAACGAAGTTATATGGAGCAGTCGCTTTTCGTTCTCCAGGAGGGATATTTTGAGCATGCCTGGGATTGCCTTGGGTGCGGGCAACAACGGCAACTGCGCCTGTCTTAGCGTTTCCTTGACTGCTTCCCTTGCCCGGATTTTGTGCCACTGTTTTTCCCCCTTCAGAAACGGCGATATTATCTTGACGCTCACCCTGGTATTGCCTTCTGAATTCCTCCATGTTCATTCTTCTTTGTTGTTCCCCGTTACCAACTTTTTTGACCTTTTTATGTTTCTTAGCCATCCTTCATCCCTCCGCTCAACTTGTCTCCCTGTGAATCGACAAACCCCACGAACCTGCAATCCACATAACCCGCCAGGCATTCGCAGCCTTCTTCACCAAGGAAATCAACATAATTTCTCGTTTGAATCCTTATGGGGAGACGATCTTCTGTAATTCCATAGATGGGAATGTGAATGTCTGCAACCCGCTCTTCTTTGAGGATTGAGAAATCATCTGCGTTGCTGCTTTCATTTCCAGTCGTGGAGCCGATGGCGCTGCCGAATATTGATTGAAAGGCATCAACCGCATACATTTCATCCATCCCGGCTTCTTTTGCAGGTGAGTCTTTCCTGAATCTCCAGTCGAACAGGCACTGGCCGTTCTCTATTTCTCTTCGCCAAAGATGCAATTCACAGTCCTCATTAAATATCCGAAGCCTTTTAATGTGCATTGGATTGAGGTCATTGAAGTCAAAAAAAGTGAATTTTTTGTCTTTGAAGATACCAAATCTGAATTTGTCGTCCAAATACGCTGCCACATAACCGCGGTCGATCATATCGGCCATGAAATTGCATAATCCGTCCAGGGTTTCAATGTTCTCAGGCTTTTGGGGGGCATTGCCCGAATCCATCCAGGAGCCCATTGCTTCCGTTTGGAGCACGATAAGCCTCAAGCCATTGGCAGCTATAATCTCATTTTCCATCTTTATCTTCCCCCTTTTCGCCGGAGCTTAACTTATCTTTCAGTTCAGCAACAAAACGGTTCAGCAACTTTGCATCTGAAGGGGATATCTTCGGATCCTCTCCATTTCTTGTTATCTGGATCTCGCCTGCCTCTGTTTTGATCGTGGCTTCCACGCCTTTCAGGACTCCTCTTCCCACGTTCTTCTCTCCTCCAACGGCGAGATCTTCCGTCCATAAGTCCTTCAGGAGAAGGAGCAGGAGGCCCGCCTCTTCGGGTTTGTAGTCCTTGATAAACATCTTGATGCCAAGCCTGGAATTACCCCCCCCGTCCCAAAGGGGCATACTGTCAAAGAGAGCTGCTTTAATGGTGCCTCCGGTGAATCGGTCGATCCTGATTCTGTTCTGCAATTCCTCTTGAGCTTCGCTGATAACGGCTTCCTCGACCGAAAGCCTGCTTTTCGTTCTTGTTGCTTTGCCGCCTGCAATATTGGCAGTCACATTTCCAAAAATTTCAAAGATGAATTTTTCATTCTCACCGTTTCTTTCACCTGGCCTCAGCGTGTTTAATATTCGAATAGCCCTGTGGCGCAAAGCGCCCCTCAAAGATGTTCCGGGAAGCACATTGTGGCCACTCGATTTAATGTGCACAGCATCGGGCATACTGGGGTCATCCGAGTATGACCGGACGATCAGGGAGTTTTTTATTGAGAACTGGGCATCAATAAGAAATTCATTGAGATTTTGTGAAATCGCATTGGCCCTGTCGAGCCACGCATAAGAACATTTCCCGTCCATCTCTTTTAATGAAGGCTTATTGGAAAGCCATTTGATTATGTCATCCTTCTTCTCATAATCAAATTCGCAAATCCTGCAATCCTTAAGGACGCATTTACCAAAACCGGACGTGTTCCTGGCCCCAATCCCGATTTTGCCATCCCCGAGTAGATGGAATATTGAGGCAATTATTTGTTGAAAGCCGGCTCTTTTATTTTTATATTTTTCCCTGATAACCACCTCCATCTTCAGTGCAAATCGGGCCCCTTTTTCAATAACTTCATAATTGAACTTGCCATTATTTTCAGCAGTTCCCTTCCTGTTGTCAATTTTGACGCTGTCTCTGATTCGTATCTGAGGCTCTCCTATCGGCAAAAGGTCGCTTATAACAACGGAACTCTGAATGGTTTGATCGCGTTCCCTCTTTTCTTCCTCTGCAAACCCCCAGAAGTCTTTAAAAATCTCATTCTCAAGGATCTGACAGAAGTAATGCCTCAAAGCGCCCGCCAGGGCTGTCCCCGGAATATATGGCTTGAAGTCGATGCAGTCTCTTACCACCTCCATATCTGCATAATTGTCTTCTCCAGATCCGATTATTGCAGGAGCCTCAAGCTCAAGGGCTCCTTCCAGCACGATTCTGCCAATTATCGCTGCTTCGCTGGCCATTAATTATTCCCCCCCTTACATTTTTCACTCTTTCTCATTGCATAAAAGAACGTTTCCCAATAATGTCTGTAAAGTGAGAAAAATATCTTTTCGTCGATTGTAATATCAGCGCTACTCTTAAGCTCCTCAAGCTGCGTCCTGATCTTTGTATTCTCAAAACCATAAATTTTTTCCCAGGTCATTTTAAACGATTCCAAATGTTTCATCAGGTTTATGCAGTCATTCCGGTTATTGTCATTCCAGCATTTTTTCAGTTGACCAAGGGCTGTTTCTCTCAATTTCTTCAACTTCTGCCCGACAAAAACGTCATCACTGATTGAGCCTTTGAGTATATTTGCAAGCCTTCCCAGGAGGGAATTGGAAGGGCGATCGCCAAAATTCCTGGCATCTTTCACAGCCTGTGCGCCTGCCAGGCTGTGAAGTCTTTTTTTAACCATATGCTCTATCACATTTTTAACTGAATCTGGCATTGGGCCACCGGGTTTGCATTCTTCTTCGTCGTCCGGCTTCTTGGATCCAAAACCCCCTTTCAGCTCATCAGGGTCAAGCACAAACCGGCCATAACCTTCCCTTCTCCTTTCGCCTATGCCAGTTGCTCCCAGCCGCTTGAGGCTGACTTTGATATTATTTTCGATGCCTCCCTCGATCTTTACTTTGAAACAGGACCCGGCAGAGACAGCCTTTTCCGAAGGCTGGCGAAGCCTCCATACAGAAAGAAAGCTCTCAATATCAAGAGATCTGGAAAATGCTTTCTCAATTTTCAGGACATTTCTTTCTATACCCAGCTCATTTGAGAGATAGCGAATCAGGCCATTTACAGATGAATCTGGAAAACCATATTGATTGTTGAAAATTGCATGGGAGACGAACGCAATAACAAATTCATCATTCCTTGTTTTATTGCCGCTGCCGATATTATACCCCTCAAATTTTACGGGTGAAACATCAAGAAAAGTCATTCTTGCCTTCCCGTATTGGGTCCCTTTTGAGCGGCCGATTCTGATGTCAAACGTGGTGGATCCATCCATAAGCCCCATGGCCCCGGCAAATTTCTTCAAGGTTTCCTCATCGCCTGTGATTGTGCCCCTGAAAAACTGCCCGGGCTCCAGGGATTCATAATTGAATATATTCTCGTTCAGCGCGGTTCCGGCTATCCTGGAATTGAACTCCCCGCCTTCCTTGTTTCTGGTAAGATGAAAGTTCATCCGGCGGGAAGGGGATAGCTGGCTGATTTCGCTGGTGGAACGATCCACCCTGCAGTAGCCTTTTATTGGCTTGGTGGCACTATCTCCCTCAACGTGCATGACGTCATATATGGAAATATCCTCATCACATCCCTTTTCTTTCTGATAAGAGAGAGGAGACGGAAGATATTGTTTGTCGCTGTCCATCTTTTCATCCCCGGGAATGATATATGCCGATGAGAATCCAAGAGCGCCATTCAGGAAGAATCTTCGAAATTCATCATTATCTATGAAAATGAAGTGTTATTACACTTATTATTTATCGTGTGATAGACGTGAACGGCCATTGCCTTGGTTCCACCCGTATAGTTCAGATGCACTGATTCGCCACGCTTAATTTTCTTCGTTAATTTTTCAATGACATCTGTTCTAATGGCTTCAGCCTTCCCTACGTCGGAAAGCGAAACGTCAGAAATCTCAATTTTTCTTTTCTTGTTTTTGATATATTCTTGCAAATGCTCTTTGATTCTATCTCTCTCATTTGTCGTGCCCATTTCGTCTTCGCCAGATGAATATACAAGCCAAATTTTTCTCAGCCTGTCATTGTTATCCACGTCAATAAAATATCTGGCTGCGATGTAATTTGGAAGCGTATTTGTGCCCACCAGAAGAACGAGATGCTGAAAATCTACATTAATATTGCTCACAAAAATCCCCCCAATCATCATTTTTAAGCATGGAGCATAATGATAACTTGAAAAAACGGCTTTATTTATAATTAAATGCCGCAGTAGATTATGATATTTCGAGGAATAATTTGATTTATCTTTATTGAAGATATACCAATTCACTAATTGAGGTCAATTTCAGCAACTGCCTATAAGCATGCCTGCCCTGGCCCGGCGAACGCCGGCAACCGGCCACGTTATCTCAAAATTACGCCATGCAGAAGGAGAAAATTGCCATGCGGCAAATAGTGATGGGGAGATTGACGGTTTGGGGGTCCTGCCCGGGGGATCCGAAAAGGGCTTGATCCCAATAAAACCGTAATCACCCGGGGTTTTCGATGAAGAGTGAGAAAGATCGTTTTTTTCAGGCCAGTTCGGGGGCGATCCTGGTGAATATAATTCAATCGCCGAATAACCGAAATCTGGCCCAGTGTTCATCAGAGATTCCGGGGGTGCTCCCGCAAGGGGTCCCTGATCAATAAGGGATTGCGACGCTGCCGGGCAAACCAGGAAATATGCAGTTGAACCCGCAAGGGGTCCCTAATCAATAAGGGATTGCAAATTTATCTCTTTTTGTGTTTTTTTGGCAAAGGGACACGGCGTCCCTTATTTATTTCCAAATAGAATTGCACTGTAACGAAGGGGATGCCCCGCTGTAGCTCCCCCGGAGACTGAGAAAATCATTTGTCAGACGTATATAAAATCGACTTCTCTTCCCAGGCCCAGGGAAACCCCGTGCCATTCTGGCCGTTCTTTCTGGGGGGTTCTTTATGCTTCCTATTACGGGTGCGACCAGTCCCAGAGTTAGAGGCAGTTATATAGTAACTTCAATAAGTCCGTAACAGAATATTCACGGCGGAAGCCTGTTTTACAGGCAAAGATAAGTCAGGATTATGTTTCGCCATTTTTAAAATGGCTACCCCAGCGTGGACGACGCCAAGAAATCCCTCGTATTCAACGGTCAATTCAGGTTCCCCCTCACCGTGATGGCGGCAGAGTCAGCAGCTCTGCCCGCCCTGATAAGGAGCCTGAGATAGGCCCACTCCGTGGGCGGGGCAAAAATTTTTCTTTTATGACGAAAGAGGGGGCCCATGGCCCCCTCCCCATTATTCACGTTGTCCTGCAGCCAAAATCAATTGGCCGTCAGGGTGAAGTCATCAACTTCCCAGTCGCAGTCATATTCCAGGCTGCCCTTGTAATGGAATCGCACCTTAATGTCGCTGTTTCCAGCATATGAGTTCAGGTTTACCGTTTCTGTTCCACTGGCCCCATTTACCGTTTCAAAAATTTTTTACGGAAAGTTAACAAAATTTTCGTTTTATTTGCCCCGTGGCTGTGTTATCATTAAACAGATACAATTATTAAAAGAAGCTGGGCGACAAGTGAAGCTATGGATGAGATTGATTCTTATTGTTGTTATTTTGCTGGTACAGCCCCTGTGCCCCTTGGGTGCTGACCGGATAGCTGAAACCCCGCATGGCGGGTTAGATTGGCAGTGGGAGGCAGGAAAAATGGACAGCAGGCAGATTGCCGGGGGAGCGGGCAGCCTCTACGGGATTGATCCGGGCAGAACGAGGGAGCCGGTGAACGGCAGCGACGGCATTTTCATTAACATCAAAGACGAGATGGCGGGAAGCGTTGAAAGCAATGCCACGCAGGACCCCCGCAAGCTTTTTGCCCGTAAGGAAGATACGGCACAGCTTCCTCCCTTCCGGTTTGCCGGCAAATATTCCGTGCAGGAGATAATCAGCGACCCCCAGAAGGCGGCCTCCTTTGAAAAGGACTACCTGCTCCAGGAGGCGGAGTATTTTGCCATTGCAAGAAACCCTGAATCCATGCTCACTTACGACGGCTACCAGCTGGACGAGAAGACTGGCAAGCCGCTGGAGCCCAGGGCCTGGAGCGCCCCATCCAAGGAGTGCCTGGACCTGGCCATCTGCATAAAGGCCGTGAAAGGCGACCCGAAAGCCGCCCTGGTGGTCGGCAAGGGGAACGTGGAAGCGTCAAAGAGAATTGCCGCTGACATCCTGGACAAAAAAATGGACACATATATGAAGTTCAACGAGAAATATCCCGGTTATGGCGGGCTGCTGCCCTGGTTCAAATCGGGGAAGGAGATAACTCCCACCGACGACTGGGTTGGCAGAATTCCCGGCCTGGATAACGGCGAATGGCTCTGGACGCTGGTAACCTCTGAGAAAGTGCTGAGAGATCAGGGCTACGAAAAGATTGCCGACAAATACGCCGCATATCTCGACAAGATTAACGACAAGGCAGTGGAGATTTTTTACGACAAGGAGGCGGGGAAGGTCAGGGCCGACGTTACCGTAACCGACCCCGGCTCTGCCGATTCCAAGTATGAAACGGCCTCGGGAAACGGGGTGAAGTACCTTACCGGCGAGGACGCCGTTCACGAGGGCTCCATGATGGTAATGTACGTAACCCTGTTTGGCAAGGGGCTTCCTGAAGACGCCCCGGCAAGAATCTGGGACGGCACAAAGATGACCCGCAAGGAGCACGAATACGGCACCACCTGGACAGGCTGCAACGCCGCGCCCCACGAGTCCTGGGCCCATCTCTTCATGCCCACCCGGGAAATCAAGGAATTCAAAGATCTCTTCAGGATCCGGGAAGAGATTAGAACCCAGAATGCCGCAAACAGGCGGTATCCCGGCTTTGCGGCGGCCACAAACCCGCCGGGGGGCGGCCCCGGTTACATCGACAATGTGGGAATCGAAGGGGCCGGCCTCTTCGAGCTGAAGAAAAACGACACCTTTGCCATATACGGGACATTTCCCCTGCTCCTTGAATGTTCAGACCAGAATGGAAAAACCGGGAATTACGGGCTTGCATGGCTTTTGAATACTCTGAAAGCCCCGGCAATGCAGGGGCCTCTCGGGGGAGGGGAATCGGCATCAAACGACGGCAAGGCAGTGTCATACATGAAGACCATTGACGGCTCCTTCCCCAACGTCGTGGCAATAACCGGGGGGCTTCAAAAGGAGACCGCCGACGCCCTTCGCCAGCTTGGAAAATTCGAGCAGTTCCAGAAGATAATGCTGGGAGAATACCGGGAAGCCTTTGGAAACGAGCCATTAAAAGAGCCATGCGGGTTCGCCCCGCCCAGCAGGGAGGTTCCAACAGGGCACGTCAAGGAATACGAATGACCCTATTCCACCTGGAGCCTTTGAATTTTACCGTTATGCTCAAGGCTCAGCAGCGTCCTGCCCTTCTCATCTGTTGAATGGGCCACAGCCATGCCATCCAGGCTTACCGCTGCCGGCCTGAAGGAAAGCTCCAGAAGAACCCGGGAACAGGAGCCCCTTTCCCGATAGACGTCCATTATTACTTTCCCGTCCTGGCTTATTATTTCTATTACGTCGGCGGTGGAATAGACAATTTTTCCGGCTCCCCCGGGCAGGGGAAGGTTGACCGGGGCAAATATGGAGGCTTTGGGAGGGAGCGTAACGGGGATTTCCCCGTCCAACAGACCCGGAAGGCTGATGGTGCTTTCCAGGGCTTCCTGGTGGACGTTGCCCGCAAAAAGCCACGATCCTGCATCGGAATAAAGGCACGACGCGCTCACCAGGGGATTGCTGCACACGACTCTACCCCCGGACAGGTCTTTCAGCGCCAGATCGTTGAAAATGGCTGCGTGCTCAACGGTTGCATGGGAGAATACAGCACTCAGCCAGGTAAAGGAGCCTCTGCCCAGGCTCTTCCTGATGCAGCAGGGCTTTTTCTCTTTTGACGACACGGCCAGCACCTGCTGATCCCCTTTTGACTCTATGGAGTATGCGTGGGCCATGCAGGCAACGTAGCTGCAGCCTGGCACATCTATCTTGGCTTCCTCAATCCTGTCGCCCTTTTCAACGCCCAGGGCCTTGCCCAGCGTATCGCAGGCTTCAAAGGACAAATCCCACCGGGGGATAGAAGGGCCGAAGAAGAGGCTGCCGCCGTCTTTTACATAACCGGCAAGCTTTTCCTGGGATTCCCCATCCATGAAGGGGAGCGTCAGCACTATCAGCTTCTCGTATGAGCTTAGGCTTTCCCGGGAGGCGGCCTGGAGGTCCACGATGTCGTAACTGACGTTTGACCTGTCCAGGAACTTTATCCAGGTATCCACCAAAACGGCTTCCCTGTATTGCTTCATGTCAAAGTCAATCCCCAGCCCTGCCGGGTCGATGAGGGTCTTTCTTTCAAACAGGGGGTAAAAAAGCTCCGTCTGCCAGTAAGGCCAGTAAAACACCACCCCTGTCCCGGCCTTTCTTCTGGCGGCGGTTACGCCCGGCCCGAAGTTTTTGAGGAACCGGCCGAGGCGCTGAACCGTGTCGTAGAGGGGAAGCCTGTTGGCATTGTAATCAAGGGCGGTCTGCCAGTAAAAGGTGGGGCCGAACGCTCCCCTTCGCTCCGGGTTTTTTCCCTGGGAGAACATGTAGAGGTTCATTCCCTTTACGCCATCCCCAAGGCTCTTCTTGTAAAAAAGCTCCAATTCCACGGGATACGTCAGGACGCAATCCTCCCGGGAGCCTGCCTGCATCTCGGCGACGAAGGAGACTTCCCTCTCCTGCTTCAACGCTGCCACGGCCCTGGTTACCAGGGAGCCATGATGGGCGTTTCGATAAGAAACGTTTTCAGGAATGTGATCTGCAGCCAACAGGATACCGGGGGATTGTTTTGCAATTTCACGATACATGGAGATGTTGACGGAGTATTCCAGGGCCTGCCCGTAAACCCACCCGGCAATGTTGTGATAAAAGGGCACCGTTATCCCCCGGCGGCGGGCCTGGCCTTCCAGGTGCCCCAGGTAACGGGCAAAATAATGCCTGTGGAATTCGTGAAAATCGATCCACCTGGCAAGGCCGGGCAAATTCTTTGGAGGCTCTTTTGGGGGCTGAACTGTTTCAAATCCATCGTGCTTCTCGCCATAAGCCCCGTTGAGATGCTCAATTTCACCGAATTTTTCCTGGAGATATTTGCGGTAGTATGCTGCCACCGTTTCACTGTAATCGGCCGAGCCTGCCAGCCAGTTGAAAAGGCCAATCTCGTTGCAAATCTGCATCATCAGTATTGGCCCGCCCCTGTCATACTGCCAGGGGCTCAGCACTTCAAATATTCGGTCATACCATTTTTCCACCCGGTTTAAATACTTGGGGTGCATATAGGTTACCATGTCCACCTGCCGGGACATTATCTCCCTGTCGTCCGTAAGCCACGGGGGGATGCCCTTGTCTTCGTACTCGGCCAGCATGTAGGGGCCGGGCTTCACCATGCAGTAAAGCCCTGCCCTCTTTATCGCCTCCAGCCACCCGGTCAGGCTCCTGTTGGGATCAGTCCTGCCGTCGAAGTCGCAGGTGTCTTTCTCCGGCTCGTGCCACGACCAGGGGATATAAAACGTAACGGCATTTGCGCCACATTCCTTCAGCCGGGCAAGGTGAGTGTCCCACGTGCTGACGGGAGTGCGGAAGTAATGAATCTCCCCGGACAGGAGAAAGACCCTCCCGCCGTCCATCCTGAAAGAATCCTGTGCAATCTCAAACTTCATCTCATCACGTCCATCCTGTAGGTTCATCGTTCTGCGACGTAGGCAACGTCCACGTGAATCTCCCTGCCCTGGAGGGATGCAAGAAGGGCAGCGGGAATCCTGCAGCCGTCAAGGCTTTCCTTAAAAGAAGACTGGGGGTCCCTCACCACTATACCGGCGGAAGCCGCCCTCCTGCACGACAGCTTCAGGAGCTTTCCCCGGAATGGCCGTTCTATCTCAAACCCGTCCCACTCCCGGGGCACGTTTGGCTCAACCACCAATGCGTCAGCCTCCGCCCTCACTCCCAGCAGGTCTTCCAGCAGACACCGAAACAGCCACGCGGCAGAGCCTGTGTACCACGTCCACCCACCCCTGCCGGGTGTGGGGGTTGCAGGGCCGTCAATGTTGCCGGGAGTAACGTATGGCTCGGCCTTATACCGGGGATCCCTGCCCCGTACGGGCGGGAGCAGGCAGAGGAGCAAATCCTGCACAAGTTCGGGCCGGCCCAGTATCCTGGCTGCACGGCCTGCCCAGACCGATGCATGAGTATATACCCCGCCGTTCTCCCTGCAGCCGGGGGCATAGCGGGTAATGTATCCCAGCTTTTCGTCGGGCACAGTGTAAGGCGGGGCAAGAAGAAGCACACCCCATTCAACCCGAAGGCTCTTCATTACGGCGTCCATGGCCTTGCCTGCCCTGTGGGCGTATTTGCCGGAAGCCGTCCCCGATATGATCGACCACGTCTGGGGGTTCAGGTGAATCCTGCCCTCCCCGCAGCGGGAGGATCCAATGGGCTCCCCCTCATCTGTGGTGCCCTGCAGATACCATTCCCCGTCCCATCCCAGGGTGTTCACGGCCTCCCCCATCGCCGACGCCTTTTCAGCGTATGGAGATGGATCCTCGCCCCGGGCACTGGCCATCTCTGCCATATCAAGAAGGAGAAGGTGCAGAAAATGGGCTACCCAGAAGGATTCCCCCATGCCCTTGTCGCCTGCCGAGGAGAGCCCGTCATTCCAATCGCACTCGCCAATCAGGGGCACCCCCCGCTCCGACCGGCGGCTCCATGCACGCTCAACGGAAATCAGCAGGTGAGCCCAGATGGAAGCCTCTCCACCGTCCAGGAAGGGAACTATCCTGTTGAGAAAAGCCGTATCTCCCGTTTCCCGGTAATACTCCACCGCTGCCAGGACAGGCCACAGGTAATCGTCGGAGCAGGTCGTGCCAATCCCCGTTTCCGTCTCGGGGTGCCACCAGTGCAATACCGAGCCGTCCCTGTGCTGATGTCGAAGGTGTATCTCCAACTGGGTCAGGGTTTTTTGTGGCTCAATGGGGAGAAACAGCAGGGAATCCTGGAGCTGATCCCTGTATCCAAGGGCACCGGATGCCTGGTAAAGGGAGCATCTTGCCGCTATCCTGGATGAAATGGCCTGGTAACGGAGCCAGAGGGATGAAACATTTAAATCTTCGTCGGGGGTTTCTATCCTGAGATCCCCCAGCTGGCCTTCCCAGAATCTTCTTACCGATGCCAGGGCGTCTTCCCGGGAAATGGCCAGGGCCTGCCGGGCGGTTTCCACCGCTGCCGCCCCGTCCTTTCCAAAGGCCGTAACAAACGCCGCCTGCACCTTCCGGCCCTCTAACCTTATCACCACGTCCAGCCCGGCCATCGGGTCGCCCCAGGGGCCGGGAGAATCCTTGCGGGGCTGCCCCTTGAGCGCTGCCGGTTCCGCCGCCGATCCCCCATACCCGTAAAACTGCCAGCGGTCGGAGTAATGCCCGGCCAGGGGCTCGCTGCAGGCACACGCAATTGCACCGGGAAAGGGAGTATTCCAGTTCTCTTTCACCCCGGGGCGGGTGTCCAGCCGTTTTGTAAAGACCATGGCAGACTGGCCGTCAAGCCTTACGTCAAAAAACAGGCGGTGAAATTCCCTGTGGGCTTCCGACCACGTACCCATCATCACGTCCTGGAATGAGCAGAGGCGAACCTCACCGGGAGGCTGCCCGGCAAAGCTCACCTGGGCGTGCCACACCTCGGCGTCAAGCCCCGGCAGCACAGCCACGTCGAGCCTCGTTTCCACGTCCCGGCACTTGCTGACATACGACGTCCATCCAATGCCGTGGATAACCTTCCAGGATGCGTCCCCCGGCATGGGCGAAGGAGTGAGAGTGCGGATGATCCGCCCGCCTGTCATCAGGTATATGGAGCGCCTGGACGGGTTCATCACCAGGTCCTGGCTCCACAGGGTCAGCCTGTCCAGCACCGAGTTTCCGCACCAGGCAAAGGCCCCTCCCTTCTCGGTCCAGATGCTGCCAAACCTGCCGTTGGTCAGGACGTTTGACCAGGGTGCCTCAGGGCTGCCCGTAATTTCGTAAGCCCAGCCATCATCAGTGAAATGTCCAGTCATTCCATACCTCGTTGTGCAAAATCTTACTCTTTCACGCCTGTAATTGCAATTCCCTCGATGTAATGCCGCTGCATGGCCAGGAAAACAATCAGCACGGGGATGATGGTAACCACCGAGCCGGCCATGAGGAGGCCCCATTCCATGCCGTGCTCTCCGCCGCTGATGGCGGCAAGGGCCACAGGCAGGGTGTATTTGGATTCGTCCAGCATTATGATGAGTGCCCACAGGAACTCGTTCCACGCCCCCATGAAGGTGAAAATGGTCAGGGTGGCAATGGCCGGCATCGACAGGGGGATCATGATTTTCCAGAATATCCTGAACTCGGAGCAGCCGTCAATGCGGGCCGCCTCTATCAGGGAATCGGGAATGCTCATCATATACTGCCGTAACAGGAATATGGCAAAGACCGACGCAGCGCCGGGCAGAACAAGCCCCGCATAAGAGTTGAGAAGGCCCAGCTCCTTTAGCAGAATGAATACGGGCATCATCGTAACCTGCCCGGGTATCATCATTGTGGCCAGGAGCAAGTTGAAGAGCCTGTCCCGCAGGGGAAAGCGGTATTTGGCAAAGGCAAAGGCCGCCATGGAGTTGACCAGCAGGGCCGCCGCCGTGGCTGAAACGGCCACGATCACGGAGTTCAACAGGTTTCTTGCAAAGTGGCCCTTGTAAAGAAGATTTGCATAATGCTCCCCCGTGAAGGGCCACGGAAGCCAGACGGGAGGCATTCGAAGGATATCCGCCTCGGGCTTGACCGACGATAGGAACATCCACACGAAGGGAGCCATGGTTACAATCAGGCACAGGGATGCCAGAACGTATATCACGGTTTGTCCCAGCCGGTTTCTACGGGGTGCTTTTTCTTCGTTCATGCGCCTGCCTCGCTTTTGCGCCCAAAGTGAATCTGCGCCAGGGAGAAGGCAAATATGATGAAGAACAGCACAAAGGACGTGGCGGCGGCTTCTCCCAGGAGGTAAAACTTGAACCCTTTCCGATACAGGTAAAGAACCACGGAGAGGGTCGAGTCCACCGGGCCTCCCCCGGTCATGACGTAAGGCTCGCCAAAGAACTGCAGGTAGCCGATGGTGGTCATTATGGTTACCAGAAACATCGTAGGCATGAGAAGGGGAATGGTAATCTCCTTGAACCGGGACAGGGTTCCCGCCCCGTCAATCTCCGCCGCCTCGTAATAAGTGCGGGGTATGGCCTGCAGGCCGGCAAGCAGGATGACCATGGTGTTTCCAAAGTTTTTCCACACGGCCATGGCTGTCAGGGACAAAAGCGCCGTGCGGGGGTCAGAAAGCCAGTCCCTGGGCGACATGCCCAGCATGGGCAGAAGAGCGTTCAGAAGCCCGAAGCGGGGATGGTATATCCATTTCCACACGATGGCCACTGCCACCAGGGTGGTAACGACGGGCAGAAAAAATCCCAGCAGGTAAGCCGCCCTCATCCTGGTCATCTTCTCGATGGCCAGGGCCGCAAGCAAAGCGGCTCCAATTGTCAGCGGGCCGCCAATGGCGGCAAAAAGCAGCGTGTTATAAACCGCCTTCCAGAACTGGGGATCCTTCAGCACTTTTCCATAGTTGGTCAGGCCCACCACGTTCACGTGCTTGAAGCTGGCAAGGGAATAGAGGTCGTAATTTGTCAGGCTCATCAAAAACGACGCAATGAGGGGAAGGAAGAGAAATATCGTCATTATGGAAAGGGCAGGGAAGAGAAAGACGGCCAGCCAGAGCCCGTAAGAGCCTTTTCCCCCCGAGCCCATGCCACCGAGCCTGTCTTCCATGTATCCCCTTCTGAAATACAGGAAAAGCCCGGCAATCAGCACAAAACCCGTTCCCCCCAGCTTCAGCAGCTTGGAGGAAGCGGGCTGGTGCCCGGGGCGGGCAGCAAGAACCGTCTCCAGGTCAGAGTTGAGAAGGGCCAGGGATTCCCCCGGTGTCCTCTGACCGTAAATTGCCTGCTCCATTCTCCTGGAAATGGCATCTGCCATCTGCTCCCACTCGGGCAGGCTTGGTGGCGGCTCGGCACTTTCAAGCTGTATCCTGAACGCCTTCAGCCGCGGATCGCCTGTCAGGGCGGGATCTTCCCACGAATCCTGGCGGGAAGGCAGATCACCCGTCTCCTTGAACCACTCAATCTGCATCTCCCTGGAAGAGGCAAACTTCACAAATTCCCAGGCGGCCTGGGGATGCTTTGAATTTTTGAAAATCACCAGGTGGCACCCGCCCAGGTAAGAAGATGCCCTGCTTTCCACGGGAAGAGGGGCCACAGCCCACTTCCCCTTTATTTGCGGCGCTTTCTCGTCCAGCTGGGTCTTCATCCAAGGCCCGGAGATGAACATGGGAAAAGCCGGGTTTTCCTCGGCAAAGCTCTGAACAATGTCCGCATCCTTCATTTCCCCTTTTGGGGCGATTTTCATATCAAAGAGCC